>Ga0209047_1002990_pt1 | contig 10972 bp, 6 predicted proteins | sample SaaInlV_165m_DNA_3_FD_184681 | JGI IMG/M metagenome (GOLD analysis project Ga0209047, IMG submission 184681) | Marine microbial communities from expanding oxygen minimum zones in the Saanich Inlet - Saanich Inlet SI037_S3LV_120m_DNA (SPAdes)... | ecosystem: Environmental > Aquatic > Marine >...
TTGTATTATTTTTATATTTACATATTTACTACCATTTGAAAGTTAGCAATGATTTAGAAGTTTATTCTATTCAACAACCATCGAAAGACAAACTGGAAGAAGTATGTAATTTAAGACAACCCTTATATTTTGATATGGTTAATAAAGACATTTTACAAACTTGTAATTTATCTTATATAGATGAAAATTATAATCCATTTGATATTAAAATTAGAGATATTACTAGTCAAGATAATGACAATTTACATTTACCAATGTCTTTAAAAGAAGCAATAACATTATTTAAAAATGATGATGAAGGCAAATATATCACGGAGAAAAATCAAGATTTTTTAGAAGAAACAGCAATGGTTAAAAATTTTAGATATAATGATTCTTTTTTACGACCACCATTAGTTTCAAATTGTAAATATGATTTAATGTCTGGTTCTAAACAATCATTCACGCCATTAAAATATAATTTAAATTATAGAAATTTTTTTTATGTTACCTCTGGAACGGTAAAGGTGTTATTGATTCCTCCTAAAAATAGCAAATATTTATATGGACATAAGGATTATGATAATTTTGAATTTAGATCACCGATAAATCCATGGGATGTACAAGATAATTTTAAAAAAGACTTTGAAAAAATAAAATCATTAGAATTAACATTGGAAAAAAACAATATATTATTTATCCCTCCTTATTGGTGGTTTAGCATACAATATCAAGAAATTTCAAGTGTAGCTTGTTTTTATTATAGAACATATATGAATACAATTTCTATTTCACCTGATATATGTATGAATTTATTGCAAAAAACAAATGTAAAACATGATTTTTTAGAAAAAATTAAATAAATTGAATATTATTAACTGAATAACATATAAATACAATAAGTATGAAACAGTACAAGATAAATATTGAAAGTAGAAATTACGATAAGTTTACATTTGTTGATGTAAAAACAATGAACCAAATAGATACTGTAAATAACATAAATCCGTTACAAGAAAAATTATTTAATTATGATATTGTAACTGTTGATAACAATAAATGTAGTCTTCTTCATTCAACTGTTAAATCATCTATTTATATACCAGGTGTCCTTGTATTGAAAAATAATAGAAAGTTTGGTAAATATAAACAAAAATTCCTATACAAGTGTATACCAGACGATAAAAGATTGCCGATATTCTTAATACCTTATCATATTAAAAATAATTTTAACAAAAATTATGTAAATAAATATGTTATATTTAAATTTAAAAATTGGGACAATAAACATCCTTATGGTGAATTGGTAAATGTTCTTGGAAACGTATCATCGTTGGATACATTCTATGAATATCAATTATATTGTAAGAGTTTATATGCTTCTATACAAAAATTTACAAAGGAAACTATGAAAAAATTAAAAACACATTCACAAGATTATTTTATTGAAATGATAAAACAAAAATATGAATTGGAAAACCGAATTGGGAGAGATGTTATATCAATCGATCCAAATACAAGTAAAGATTTTGATGATGCGTTTGGTATGATAGAAAATAAATTCCAATATATAATTAGTATTTATATAACAAATGTTAGTATGTGGTTAGATGTAATGAATGTATGGTCTTCTTTTACTGAAAGAGTATCGACTATTTATTTACCAGATAGAAAAAGACCAATGTTACCAACTATATTATCTGATACATTATGTAGTTTAAAAGAAAATGATATCAAATTTGCTTTTACATTAGATTTATATATTGATAAAGAAACAAACACATTAAATACGTATAAGTTTACAAATACAATGATTAATATTAAAAAAAATTATGTTTATGATACAGATAAACAAGAAAACGATGAATTATATTTAAAAATGAAACAATTATTGTGTTGTTTAAATAAAAAGAAAGAATACAACTATATTGATACTATACAAACTAGTCATGATGTTATTGCTTATTTAATGATATGGATGAATTACACCTCCGCTAAGGAATTAGTAAAAAACAAATGTGGATTATTTAGATCATCAAAAATGAATGATACATTTCAACCACCTTTAAATATAGATCCAAATATTCAAAAATTCCTTAAAATATGGAATAGTTATGGTGGTAAATATGGTAAATATAAAGATTTGGAAAGACACGATATGTTAGAATTAGATGCTTATGTTCATATAACTAGTCCTATAAGAAGATTGGTTGATTTATTAACAATGATGAAACTTCAAGAAACATTGGGATTAGTTAAGTGGGGCGAAGAAGCAACACAGTTTTATAATCATTGGACTAGTGATATTTCGGTTAAATATATTAATACAACAATGAGGTCAATAAGACGCGTTCAAAATGATTGTTTATTATTAAATATTTGTAGCACAAATAAAGAAATATTAGAAAAAACATACGATGGATTTATATTTGATAAAATAAATAGAAACGATGGATTGTATCAGTATATGGTGTATTTAAAAGAATTGAAAATGACGAATCGTATTACAACTAGACATGATTTAAATAATTATACATTTCAACAATTTAAAATTTACATATTCCACGATCAAGAACGATTAAAACATAAGGTTAGATTAGAATTTCAATACAAAGAAAATTGAAAATAATTATAAAATTGAAAATAATTAAAAATAACATATTGATAGTATAATATGAGTTATAGTAAACTGTCTTATTCTCTAACAAAAAAAATAACAAAAAAAGAAAAAAAAGAAAATGGTATTTATTTTACACCACCAAGTACAATTCAAAAAAACATTGATTTGTTAAAAATATATATGCCAACTGTGAATAGTATATTAGAACCTTCTTGTGGGTCAGGAGAATATGTTAATTATTTAAACAATCACTATAAAAACAAAGAACTAACGGCAATAGAATATAATAAACAAATTTATGATGATATAAAATTAAATATACCCAAAAATGTTAATCTTATAAATGGTGATTATTTAAAGTACGATAATGATAAATTGTATGATTTAATAATAGGAAACCCACCTTATTATGTTATGAAAAAAAAAGACGTAAGTAAAAAGTATTATACTTATTTTGATGGTAGACCAAATATATTTATATTATTTATTATAAAGTCAATATCGTTGTTGAAAGAAAATGGTATTTTAAGTTTTATATTACCAAAAAACTTTCTTAATTCCCTTTATTATGATAAAACAAGGAAATATATAAATGAAAATTGTAAAATATTACATTTAATTGAATGTAATGATAAATACATAGAAACGAAGCAACAAACAGTTATATTTATAATAAGAAAAATTAAATCGTCAAATAAAAAGTTTATATTAAGTAAACAAGGATATACTGTTTTTGGAGAACCAACAATAATATCTAATTTAAATAAACTATATGTAAATTCTAACTCATTATCTGAACTTGGTTTTAACGTTTCAGTTGGTAATGTGGTATGGAACCAACATAAATCAATATTAACAAATGATACAACAAAAACACGACTAATTTATAGTAGTGATATAATAGATAATAACCTATCCATTGTAAAATATAAAAATGAAAAAAAGAAAAATTATATTAATAAAAAAGGAATAACTACACCTATGTTGTTGATTAATCGAGGATATGGTGTAGGAAACTATAATTTCAATTATTGTTTAATGAAAGGAGGATTTGAATATTTGGTAGAAAATCATTTAATATGTATAACAAATAATAATACAATGTCTAATGCTGAACTTATTAGTTTATATGAAAAAATAATAAAATCATTTGAAAATGAAAAAACAAAGAAATTTATAAAATTGTATTTTGGGAATAATGCTATTAATACTACTGAAATAAATTATATGTTACCTATATTTATTTAAAATTTAATATTGTGATCTTTTAATCGCTGTAATAATTCATTTTTATTACCACTTATCTTAAGATTATGTTCTCTTAAAATTTCCTTTAAAATAATAACTGTTGGACCGGCGACTGTTCTAGATTTTTTTGTTTTACTTTTAGTTGTCTGTGTTTTTTTTCTTTTTGTCTGTGTTTTTTTTGCTTTTGGTGCTTCATCTTTTAAGTTAAACTGCCAGGAAGGATTACATAACCCAGAAACATTTTGCCATCTTAATCTTAAATTTATATATTTTCCTGATACAGTAGGAAACATAATGTTTTCTTTGTTTACGATTACTTCATTTGGTGAAATTCTCAACATAAAATCGTCTCTTGAAAACTGATCTAATTTCCAGTATAATTCATTACCCTTAAATTCACATAATAAATAAATTTTGTCTTTTGGTTTACCATTACTAGATGTTGGATCTATTGGTTTCTGCTTTGTTAATATTATATTTTGAAGTTTATTAATTAGCTCATCATTAATAAATCCACATTGCATTAACTTTAAATAGTCTTGAATTGTTTTTGATACAATTTTTTGTTGTGATTTATAGCTTTGAGATTTACCTTTGGGCGAAAGTTCATAATTTTCACGAAGAGTTTTTAATACTTTATTTACATTATTATTATCAGTTAAGTTACCTTGTTTCATAAGTTCAATATTTTTTTTTGACCAAACACTTTTACCAATCGTGTTTGAATATGTTGACATGTCGTTTTTTGTTAAATTAACATTTACTCCTATTAGTTCAGCTACTTCTCCTAACCCCTCGTTAAAATAATATTCATGATATGGTTGTTCAAATAAAGGTTGTGATATATTACTTACTTGATAGAATTGCGGTAATTTACCCAAACTTGATTGGTGTTTATATTCTAATGGAATAAATGTCCTTTTTGTTTTGGACTCATTTGAAATTCTAACTGCAAAATCATATGAATAACGACTTCCTCCTCGTTGACGAATGTGAAATTTACCATCTGTTTGTAATTTAGTTTCGTTTTTATACATAGTTTGTAATTGTCTTTTAATTTTAAGAGATTCATTAAACCAATGAATCCATCTATTTTTATACAGACTATTTTGAGTTAAATATGAATGTCGTTCATTCATTCGAAATATAAATTCAATCAATTCTTCACGCATATCATTATTTTTTTTATTATTTGCTTTTTTAACAGCATCTTTATTACCGTTATTTTTTGTGATTTTTTCAGCATGAATGTCAAGATATTTAATATCTTCTAATAGTATTGGTTTTTTTTCTTTCTTTTTTATTGTCTTAACAGGAGTATTTGATAAACTTTGTAATGATGTCATTTAATATATGTAAATAAAAATATATTTATTTATTATTTTTTCTTATGTTTATTCCTTAAATATTTCTCTTTCTTTTTTTCTTTTTTAGTTAATTTTTCTGTTTCTTTAATTTTATTTTGTATTGTATTTGCCTTTTGTTCTTCGGCAAAACGCACTCCTCGTGCTGTATTTTTACCAAATTTTTTAAACGTATTTTTCTTTTTATCTTTCTTTGTAGAACGGTTACCAAGTCCATCTTTTTTACCCATTGTATTATATATTATGTTTAATTTTATTAAAGATTATATATTAAGTTCAATTTTATATCAAGTTAATATTTATTCGCCATATGGTTTCTTTAATTTTAACTTGTTGAGTACTATCGTTAAATTCTAACAAAGAATTTGAACCATACACATTTTTAATTAATGTATATTCACTACTAGTATCTACATTTATTTTTGAACTCATTCTAACAAAAACAGATAAATCATCTCCTCCATAAATAGGAAAATTATAAACTTCTTCTTTTTTTCGATTTTGAATTCGCGAAGGTCTTTCATTTTGAATTTGACTAAATAAACTTTTAAGATATGTATTATTATCTAAAAAATCCATAGTGGTTATACCTTGTTTTAAAATATTTATTATTTGTTGTTCTAAATTAGAATTGTTTATTTGATTTCTTATAGACGATATATTTTTCAATACATTTTGAGAACTAGGATTATTAACTAATATATCACATACATATTGAATAAACATATTGGATAAATTATTAGAAGTAGTAGGATTATTGGATATAAATTTACCTTCGTTATGAATAAGACTTGTAGATATTATATCTTGTCTAATAGCATTAGTAAGAATAGATATACGTTTTGGTTCGTAAATAAAGTAAGCTACATTATTAATTAATTTATATTTTATATATTTTGCAAAGTCTCTTGCTGTTGTATGCGAGGCAATCATTACAAAATTATAACTTGATTGTATATTTGATGTTGATGTTCCTGGATGAGAAGTTTTAATACCTTCCACGTCTAAATATAAAGGACTATATGTTCTAACAGTAGGAGAATATTGATTAAATATCAACCTATTTTCAGCACCTAATTGAAGTGAACCTAAAACACTTATACTTTGAATAGTTAATTTAAAATATTCAATATTCAATGTTAAACTACTGGTAGATGGTATTGTTAATTTATTATAACCATTAACCGAAATACTAGAAGTCATAGTTACTACAATATGTGTATTTGAAGGAATAGTAATATTTTCCCCTGCTTTTGGTGGTATTCCAGATGTCCAACTAGAACTATCATCCCATAATGTAAATTGATTTGCCTTAGCATTTGCAAAGTTAGTAAACAATCTACTACCACTTGTTGTTTTTACTTCTCCTAATAAATTAATACTATTTGCCATTAATAAAATGTCGTTTCCAACAAATATAAGTTTACTTGTACTAGGAACTTTTATTAAGTTATAACCTTCACTTGCTATACTTCTTTTTGTTATTTTAATAATTGTATGTTCTGGAACAATAAAATCTCCGTTTGCTTGTGGTATTCCAGAAGCATCCCATGCATCTATATCATCTATATAATATGTTTTAAAACCAGGATATAATAAATAAGTATCTCTTGGTGTATTTGAAAATAATTTTCTAAACGTAGAATTCCTACCTAATTTTAAAACACCTTCAATTGTAATGCCATATGTTTTAAATGTATAATTAAATACATTAATATATAATATACTTGTTGATGGAATAGTAAGCGTTTCAAATATATTTCCATCTATACTTTCTGCTGAATCTATAATAACCATTGTATTTTCAGGTATTATAATATTATCCCCACTAATTGGTACCGTATTATTTGGCCATATAGAACTATCATTCCAATATTTTATAGTGATAGTTGATTCAGATACATCATTCACTATTATTTTAGAATTATTTTTAAATATCAATTCACCAACTACATTTGGATCTGTATCTAAATATAATATAACATTATCACCTTGATTTATAACCTTTCCCGATTCCGGTATAGTTAATCCACTATAATAATTTGAAGATATGTTTGTTGAATTTAAAATTATAGTAGTATCTTTTGGTATATTAATCATTGTTCCTGGTTGTGGAATTATATTATTGTCCCACGCACCAGAAACATCAAAGTTAAATTGAAATTGAGATCCATCTGTTGTAATATCATTATAAATATCTGAATCACTTATAATTTCTACGGATGAACCTTCCGCTAATTTTAATGTACCATTTAAATCCAAACTTTTAACATGTAACGTATAATAATTAATATTGATAAAAAATATACTAGATGAAGGTATAATTAATGAATTATATGCTTTTATAGATATGTTTGAACTATTATTAACAATCATAAGTGTGTTTGCTGGTATTGTAATATTGTCTCCTTCATTAGGAATATTACCAGAATTCCAACTAGATGAATCGTGCCAAAACGAATATTCTGTATTTCCAGATATATCAGAAACTACTAATTCACTATTTTCAGCAGATACAATTTGACCGTTTATTGTTGGTGATTGTGATAAATAAAGTTTTGTATTTGCTTCAACGAAAATAAGTTTAGATGTAGATGGAATAGTTAATCCAGAATAACTATTTCTAGATATATTATATCGTGTAACCTTAATTGCTGTATTATTTGGTATTGTAATAAAATCACCCGCATTAGGAGTTGCAACACCACTACCAAAAGCATTTGCATCGTCAAAATAAAAAGTATTCATAATTATATTATCTTTATATAATGTTTTAATAATTTATAAGTATAGTGAATTATTAGTTACTACTGATTTTAATGTTAATTTTGGTATTTCTTGCAGCAAAGATAATAATTTCATATTTTCTGTTATTTCAGCTACCTTTTCCAACTCATTAACAATATTATTTATTTTTAATATTGCTTTTACAAAATCACCTAAAAATATACCCCAGAATTCTAATTCTTTAAATATTTCTATACATTTACTTTCTTGCGAAGCATTACACCATTTATAAATAATTTCACATATATTATATTGGATCTCGTATTTTTTTGCCAAACAACTACAATAAAATATCTCAATATCCAAATATTTATTTACATACTTTTTAATATTATCAATATGTTTTTTACACGTATAAGGTATATTTAATACAGTATGATTATAAACCTTGTCTTGCTCACTTACACGGATATTAGTAAATATACTTAATATAACAGTTAATTCAGTAGACGATAATTCTACTATACTATCTATGTTTTCTAAAATATATTCGGATATAGATAAACTAGGCATTTCTTGAATAATAGATGATAGAATACCTTTTTGAGTAAGTTTATGTGTTTCTTCATCGTTTTTTTCAACAAAATTATTTTTTTCCAACATACCAAGTTGTTCATTAATATCATTTTTAAAATAATTATTATCTTCAATAATATTATTATTCATTTTTATGGATTCTAATTCTGCTTTTTTTAAATTAAGAATTACCTTCATATCCTTTTCTAGGTTTTTTTCACCCCATTTTTTAACTGTTTTTTTATATTTTTTAAGTATAGATTGTGGGACTTGTTGACTAAAACTAGTTCTATTATTACATCGATTCATATAATTATAATAAGTTTCAGCTGCTTCAAATGATGTAATGAAATTATAATTTTCTAATATTTCTTTATTTTTTTCGTATTGTTTTATTACTTTTTCTTGTTCTTTTTTCAAATAAGATTGGTGTTTATATGTTTCATCGTATATCATGCTTTTTTTTAAATATTCATCTATATTTGTTTTATTTGTAGTATACATATATCTAAGAATCATACTGGGAGTTATGTTTATTTTTGATTGTATTTCTTGTGAATTACCATTAACAATATGTCTATAATTTTCAATATCGATATGATTTCTATTTACAAAGAAGTTATTTAAATGAAATATATATCCTAATGTATCAATACCTCTTCTACCAGCGCGACCAGCCATTTGAGTATATTCGTGTGGAAATAAACATCTATAACCACCTTGTGTATATTTTTTAAGTGCTGTAAATACGACACTTCTTGTTGGCATATTTATACCAACAGCAAAAGTTTCGGTTGCAAATAATAATCGTATATATTTCTTTTTAAATAAAATTTCTATCATTTCTCTAAAAATAGGAGTAACACCCGAATGATGAACCGCAATACCTTTTTCTAATAATTTAACCAATTCAATATATTCTTTTAAATTAATATACTCTTTCCAGTTTGGTAATTTTGATATTAATATATTTTTACATTCTTTTTTAATAAGATTTGCGTTGTTTTCATTGTTTTCAAATAAAGGAATCGTTATTTTTTTAGCATACTCATAACATTGTTTTCGTGAAAATATAAATACGATTCCTGGTAATAAATCATTGTTTTTCAAATATTTCACCATATTATTCATAATAAAATATTTATTGGAATTGACGTTTTTATATTGAAACAATGCTTTATCGACTTTTTTAATATGATGAATTACTTCATCATTAAATACTCCATCTTTCTTTAATACAATTGGTTTGTTTATCGAATCTTCTATGAACTGTAATGTTTTATCTGATATCTTTTTTTTAGCGTTATCAGGAATAGTATAGTAAATATTATGTATTAATGGCACAACTCTTTTTTCATTACTACACAGATAAACTTGTTTGTTATTTGATTGATTCATTAATAAACATAATTTTTCGGGGTTTTGAATAGTAGCGGATAATCCCATAATTTGAGTTGTTTCTGGTAATAACATAATAGATTCTTCCCATACATGTCCTCTGTCTACATCATTTATATAGTGAATTTCATCATAAATTACACATGCTAAATCATTTTTAATATCCATCTCGAAATCCAAACTAATATTTTTTTGATCTTTATCTTTTTCATTCATTTGAAATAAATTATTTCGTAAAATCTCAGTGGTCATAATTAAAACATCAGCATCCGGGTTAAATTTAATATCACCAGTTAAAATACCGAATGATATATTTGTAAACTTTTGGTTAAAATCATTGTATTTTTCATTACTTAATGCTTTTAAAGGAGAACAATATATTACTTGTTTACCTTTTTTTACAAAGTGTTTTATTGCTTCTTCTGCTGGTAATGTTTTACCACTACCAGTATGTGCCGTAATTAATACATTTTTGTTTTCTATTGTTCCTTTTATTGCCCATTTTTGAAAATTGGATAATTCAAATGGAAATTCGTTAAAATTATATGTATCGTCTTGGAAAGGGGTATTGCAATGATGAAACATGTTTGAATGATTGATTTAATATTATATTATTATTTTTCAATTTTAAATAATATTTATAAAAGCAATATAAAGCTATTTGTAATAATAACTTATAATGTCTAGTAATACGAAAAGACACAGTAATTTTGATAGCAATCATATTTATGTAGGTAGAGTAAAATGGTTTAATAATAAAAGTGGATACGGTTTTATTACATCGTGCGATGAAAAAAATAAAGACGAAGATGTATTTGTTCATCATAGTGGTGTAAATGTGAATCAAGAACAATATAAATATTTGGTTCAGGGTGAATATGTAGAATTTAAATTGACAGATACTGTTGATGGAAGTAAATATCCTTATCAGGCATCCAGAGTAACTGGTATGTGGGGAGGTAAATTAATGTGTGAAACAAGAAATGAAAACCCTACTAAAAAAAGAAAAGTGTTACAATCGCCAGAACAACGATATACAGCACATGCAGCAGAAAATGTT
>Ga0209047_1003005_pt1 | contig 10943 bp, 5 predicted proteins | sample SaaInlV_165m_DNA_3_FD_184681 | JGI IMG/M metagenome (GOLD analysis project Ga0209047, IMG submission 184681) | Marine microbial communities from expanding oxygen minimum zones in the Saanich Inlet - Saanich Inlet SI037_S3LV_120m_DNA (SPAdes)... | ecosystem: Environmental > Aquatic > Marine >...
ATTACGTGCACAGACAGTAACACTTGCGCCCGCCTTTGCCAAAAATTTAGCAGTAGCAGCACCTATTCCTTTACTTGCTCCGCACACAAGTGCGTGTTTTCCGCTAAGAGCGGTACTGGAGTAAGGGTAGTCATCACCTAAGAGGTCCATGTGTCATGCCACGCGGCATTGCATCATAGGTATTTGCATCAACTAAACACTCATTATTGCATCAAAGCCAATCTGTAATGGAATTAAGTTGCACTAGCCAATCATCACTTGCAGCATCAATAATTGAAAAATGATCACCAGGTAACCACAATTCATTTACTTCATCATCGATATCTTGCATCATTTTTGAATAGGACTCTGATTGGCTAATTGGCACTTCGGAATCTTCCTTGCCATGAACGAGTAGTATTGGGCAATCAGCAGGATTTGATATTGGGTTTAGTTGCTGCCAAAGTGTTGGATTTTGTTGTGGTGTACAGCCGATCCACCTTCTTACAGCATCGCCTTCATCAGATAATTCTCTAGTATCTGCATCAATCAGGTCGGTGATTGGTGCTTGAGCAATTGTTAGCCAAGGCTTACGATCTGCTTTCGCAGCCAATAACAAGGCCAAGTGGCCGCCTGATGAGTGGCCCATAATCATCGTTCTTTGGACATCGATATTAGGTAACAATGCAAGTTGACCCCAGGCTCGCATAATATCAGAAAGCGTATCCATCCAAACTCCTTCGTCACCCTCTTTCCAACGCTTGAACTCAATATTCCAAGCCGCAATTCCGGCCTCTGCAAGGTCTTCAGCGATTGGTTTCATCAATTCGGAGGTGAATTTTTCCTTCCAAAAACCACCATGAATTAACATCACACAAGGAACATTACCTGCCTTTTGATATGGGGATTCATCATCTGGCATATACAAATCAGCATATTGCCATGTTTCCGCACCCCATTGCATTCTATCGCAGGCCATGTTACTGCGAGGGGCTTTAGGTACCCGTTATTTTCGGTCACTTTTTATGAAATCAAGGACAAATTCGCTTTCTATCACGAGGGAAGAGAACTGTTTCACGAACGTTCTTTGCTCCTGTTAATTTCATTAGGATTCTTTCAACACCAAGACCCCAACCAGCATGCGGTGGTACTCCATGGCGGAATCCAGCAACATAAAATTCAAATTCTTCAGGGTCCAAATCCATGTCCTTTAGGTTCTCTATTAGAACATCAATACGGTGTTCACGCTGACCTCCAGAGGTTAATTCATCCCTTCCAAAGTTAAGGTCAAAACCTCTGCTCAATTGGCGGCCAGTGCTGCCATTTTCGCCTTCGATGTGATGGATGTAAAATGGCTTAAGGTCCATAGGCCACTGTGGTAAGAAATAGAATTGTGGCAAATCAACGGCCAACAAATCTGAGTTCTCAGCGTCAATATCGTCGCCCCATTCAATCTTGCCACCTTTTTCTTTGATAATTCGAATAGCATCACAATATGAGACGCGAGGGAAAGGTAGTTCTGGCACAATTACTTCAATTGGCTCTTCACCTTGTGTTGCTCTATATTGGTTGATAGTATCTATGTGGGCAAGGCATTCCTCATCTACGGAGATTGATTGCCACATATGATGAATCATTCTTTCTAGAACTCCCATCACATCTTCATCGTTTGCCCAAGAGCATTCAATATCAAATGAAATAAATTCATTCAAATGGCGATAAGTGTCGTGTTTTTCTGCTCTAAATGCAGGGCCGATTTCGTAAATTCTTTCAAGCCCTCCTGACATACATAATTGCTTGAATAATTGTGGTGATTGGTTAAGGAATGCAGGTGTGTCAAAATAGGTCATTGGAAACAAATCAGTGCCACCTTCTGTCGCAGTAGCAACAATTTTCGGAGTATGTGTTTCAACAAAACCTTCGCTGTTTAATTTCTCACGACCATATTGCAATACCTTTCCGCGAAGACGGAACATTGCATTGACATGTGAGCGACGAAGATCTAGGAAACGGTTGTCAAGTCGTGTATCAAGTGCAACGTGAACAGTGTCTGTAACTCCAAGCGGTAGTGGTGCCTGCGCACGTGCGATTAGATTTACAGAAGTTGCTACAACTTCGTATGCTGGCGGAGGAGTTGGTTCTCCTTCCTTTGTCTTCGGTGGGCGTTTCTGAGAAACAGTACCAGTGAATTGCAGAGTTGATTCACGGGTCATTCTCTGAACCATATCAAGTGCTTCTTCACCAATATTGTCTTGCTTTAGAAAAACTTGGGTTTTTCCAGTACCATCTCTTAGGTCAACAAAACAAATTGCACCCTTTCCGCGATTTGCTTCCATAAAGCCTGCAATAGTCACTTCACTATCAACAAGTTCTGCTCCCTTGCTCTGAATTTCACCAAGAGTATGGGTGCGATATGTGGTTGGGATATAGAGGCTCATGGTGTTGCGGGGCAATCAACCTCACATCAAAACATCGGTTCAACATTTACTGCGATTGGGACAATATTGTATCACAAAAAGTGGAATTATTGGCCAAAATATTACGCTTAAGAATATTTTATTGCAATAATAGGCGCATTATTCATAAATGATTGTCATGGGGGGCGGTGTATGTTGGCCGACCTGTTCTCCTCTGAATCCGTTACTAGCGGACACCCTGACAAATTATGCGATGCGATTTCAGATGCAATTGTTGATGCTTGTCTCGCTGTAGACTCAAATGCAAGAGTTGCTGTTGAAACATGTGTAAAAGGTAAAGATGATGCCAGCCTAATCGTATTGGCAGGAGAGGTTTCTCTTTCAGGAAACACTCCCGATTACCAAGCGATTGCTCGAAATACCGCTGCATCTATCGGCTATACAAGTCACGATATTGGTATGGATGCAACTTCGGATGAGTTGTGCGATGTACAAGTTCACATCACCACTCAAGCCGCAAATATCGCTCAAGGAGTTAACAAAGATGGACTTCAACAAGGTGCAGGAGATCAAGGATTAATGTTCGGATATGCCTGTACTGAAACAGAATCATTTGCGGAATTAAAAGGCAAGTATTTCCCTTTAGCAGCAGCACTATCACAGAAATTGACTCGCCGCCTCAGCGCAGTACGCGAACAAGGAATATTGCCATGGGCTCGCCCTGATGGTAAATCTCAAGTGACAGTTGAATATGCTGAAGATGGTAGTATCAAAGGAGTCCATACTGTAATCATCGCTATCCAACACGACAAGAACCTCAAGGATAGATTTGACGGAGATGAAGCAAGAGAACTTGCATTTGTCAAGAAGGAAATCATTGAGCATGTTGTGAATTATTCAATCCCTGAACAATTGCTAACTGGAGAATGCAATATCGTTGTAAATGGAACTGGCCGTTTCGCAGACCCAGGTGGTCCATATGCTGATGCTGGATTGACCGGCAGAAAAATCATCGTGGATACTTATGGTGGAATGGGCCGTCATGGCGGTGGAGCATTCTCTGGAAAAGACCCATCAAAGGTAGATCGTTCCGCAGCATATGCCTCAAGGTGGGCGGCAAAACATGTAGTTGCTGCAGGATTAGCAGACCGATGTGAAATTCAATTAGCATATGTTATTGGAGTCGCAGAACCGGTTAGTCTGAGAGTTGAAACCTTTGGAACATCAGAAGTATCTTCAAGACAAATTGCGCAAAGAGTTGCTGATGTTTTTGATTTTAGACCTGGCGCAATTACCAATGACCTAAACTTGCTAAGGCCAATTTATTCTCCTTGTGCAGCTGGTGGACACTTCGGCAGAACTCCTGGCGGTGACGGTGAATTCCCTTGGGAAGTTCTCGATGAAGAAAAAATTGAAGCGCTAAAATTCTGAGTATTGTTACTTACTCAAAATGTAGCCATTAGTCCGGCCCTTAGGGCCGAACCCCTCAAGTGGGATGGACACCCCGCTTGATTTGGTCCTATGTCCTCACATTCAATCCGTTCTGTGGCCCTTGTTGTAGTATTACTTGCTGCAAGTCTAATGCCACTGGCCTTCCCAGTCGCTGCTGATGAAGCGATTCATCTCTCTACAGATGTCACAAATGTCAGCCTTAGTGACGGACAATCAAGCAATGTTACTCTTACAATACACAACAATGGGACTTCCATTGAATCCTATAATGTTTCAATAGATTCCGCAGGATTGTCCTCTGTTTGGGAGATAATTGCTAGCGAAGACGTTGTCACTAGTGTCTTTCCAACTTGGTCAAAAAATACTACGATCATTGTTCGACTTGGCGAGGGAGGAACTCCAAGTGATAGTGGTTCGTTTGATATCATAGTAACCGAAACGGATGCAAATATCTCATCAACTACTACGGTATTTGTTTCAGTTGCACCATCATATGAACCGATGTTAGAAAATAATTATTCTGGAGATATTTTATTTGAACAGGGTGAAATCTCCAATTTAACTTTCAATGCTTGGAATTATGGTTCGGTTGAAGACACATTCCTCCTCGATGTTGAGTACGAACCTGATTTGACAACATGGTGGCAAAATCAAACAACTGTCGTTGAACCATGGGATGAAGCTAGCGGCAATGAAACTCTAATGTTCACTCAACCGACAAATGGAAGTTCTCATGATTTGATTAATGGTGCAATGAATGTCAGCGTTGAAATTAGTCCACTTGAATCCAATGTGTCGTATCTATTAGAAGTGGTAGCAGAAGATGAATTAGGAACACAGGTATGGTCTTGGAATGATACACAAAACGGAACAGTCTCCATGGCAAATCTTTCGACAACATGGTTGCCAATAAGCATTGGAAATATCACCATGACTGGAACATTGTCAAGTAATGGAACTGCAATTGATTCTAATTCAATACAAATTTGTCTATACACATTGATCGGCTGCAGTAGCGGTTCATCTGGAAATGGAACCGGTAACGGCACTGGAAATGGAACCGGTAACGGTACTGGGAATGGAACTGGAAATGGCACCGGTAACGGCACTAATTCGATTCAACCAAACGGTCTTGGTGGTAACCTGCCAGTAAATTGGAACGTATTCTGGCAAACAGATGAATTGAGCAATATTGCAGCAGGCACCTCTGTTCAATCGCTTCTTCAAGTAGAGGTTCCAGTTAATGCAGAACCAGATTATTATGGATTCAGGCTCTTTATCGCATCAACAGGTGGAAACATTTCCACATCAACATTACTTGTAATTGAAGTCACTGAAGAATATGAGGTTTCGTTTGCATTCTTGTCTCAAGATCAAGATTTCTTTGCATCACAAGCAACAAATACAACGATACAGGCTACCAATTTAGGAAATGGACAACAAAATTATTCCATGCAATTAACCGTTGATGCAGGCCCTTGCGTAGCATCTCTAATCGAGACAACAGCACACGAGTTTGATTCAGGCGAATCAAAGGACATTGATGTGCAAGTCGTTGTTGCAGAGAATGCTACCGCTTCGTCATCATGTGATTTCACAATTGATGCAGAAACAGATATTGATAACGAATTAACAATAACAGCCGGAACATTTTCTTTTACCATTGAAATTGATGAATTTGTTGATTTTTCAATGGTCCTTCCTGAAGGAGGAATTTCAGTAACTCCAGCAATCGCTTATGAATATGAGATTAGAGTCAATAACACCGGTTCTGATACAGTCACATATTACTTGGATGTCGCAAATAATAACGGTTTGACAACTACTATTATCTCATCTTCCGGCGTACTCGTTGAAACCGGTCAAGTAGGAGTTTGGACTGTTTCAACAGATGCAGACATTGGCCAAATAGGTCAACTAATACAAGAATTTTCAATTACCTATTCATCCGTAACAGTTTCAGCAATTTTGAGCGTTGAAGTATTACCAATTGCTTCACTTGAGATGAATGGACCAATAGATGGAAGAATATCAGTAACACCAGGCCAATCATCAACTGTCTCAGTGCAATTGATCAACACAGGCACACAAGATCTCAACCTAGTTGCATCTCTATTTGGATTACCAGCAGGGGCTGAAGTAGAATTAAGTCATACAAATTTACAATTAACAGCCGGACAGAATTCACAGGTAAATATTACAGTAGAAATACTCTCAAGTACTAGTGCAGGTTCACATATGCTAACATTTTCCTATGGAGGAAATGGGACATCTGCAAGCCTCTCACTTGATTTACAAATTTCACAAAAGGTCGAAGTATTACTTTCTGGAACTACAAGTCGATTGGTTGCTGGACCAATATCAGGTGCTGAACTCTCCTTTGATGTGACAAACCTTGGAACCACATCAGACACTCTCCACATTACCCTACAGGATAATGGGGCATCACAATGGTTTGAATTTGCATTGTCCTCCACATCTCTAAGTTTGGATGCAGGAGAATCCTCAGGAATTACTCTTGGTGTTAGAGAGGCCGCTTCTGGCGCTCCTGCTGAAGGAGTAATTATTTCATTGTTAGTTACATCATCTTCTGACACAACTATCATGGATTCTATGAATCTGACAATTGAGTCATTACAAGCAGGTGCAACAATTACAGTAATTTCCGATGTAGATAGTGCAAAACCAGGCGAAACAATTTACGGAAGTGTCGTGGTCACCAATAGTGGTACAGGAATTGATGATTTACTGTTGACAACAGTTGGTGATTTTGATTGTGGCATTTCTGAAATATTATCATTGGATGCAGGTGCATCAAGTCAAGCGATTACATGGGCATGTGTCATACCAGAAAATGCAGCTGCAGGAAATTCGTATTTCACTTTCAGAGTAACTTCCAGTGCAAGAACAACTTTCCTAGAGGAAGTTGCAGAAGTATATACTGTTGAACCGGTATGGGATAATGCTGGATTGGTCTTCATCACTATAGGAGATAGTGAATTAACAGTTCCTAATTCTGGCGGTTCTAGTATGATTATCACCTTATCAAATCAAGCAAACTCAGATATTTCAGGGAACTTGTCGGTAATTGGAATAGGTGATGGATTATTCTCTATTGAATGGCAGCGTATGTCAGATCAAGTAATTACATCTGAATATGCCCTCGGTCCAGGCCAATCAGTCGATTTCTCAGTCCAATTCAACTCACTAGTCAGCACTAAAAGCCATGCTGAATTGACAATTAGGTCAATCAGTCAAGTAGGTTCAAGCACGATTCTAGATGATTCCTCCACATTTACAGTAGAAATTGAAGGTCCTCAATTGCCGCCATCTGGCATTTCACTTCCTCTCGGACTATCAATGAGTAATAGTGCGAGCATCAATGCGATGGCTGCGGGTTGGATTACAGTAATTCTCCTTTTAGTTGTCGTTAGAATGATGAGAAATAATTCATCGCAAAACAATGATTCATCAACAAAAGATGAGGATGAGGAAGATGTTGAAGAAGAAGAGGAAGAGGCAGAAGAAGAACTTGGCTATAATGAATGTAGGATGAGCGATGATAACAAAGTATCTTGTCCAAGTTGCGATAGCAGGTTAGGCGTCCCTCGCGGCTCAACACCACCATTCAGGTTCAGTTGCCCATCTTGTGACAATAAAATTAGAGTCATCGAATGATTATTACGTTCAAATTATTGCTTTCTATAAGCAAATAACAGGAATGCAGTGTGGCCAAACGCTCCATTGACTGGACGCATTCCTCCTTTGCTTGCCATACCCCATTTTCGCTCCATCAATTCGCCTGCCCATTCCACTTCTAATCCCGCATTTTCGCAGGCTTTCCAAGCCGCTTCAACTTGACTTGTTACAGGACAATAACATGCTATTCTACCACCTAGTGAAAGCAACGGGGCAACAGCCTCTATTGCTGGAACATGTTGCGGTAAATCAAGAATAATTGCATCAAAGGTATCACAGTGTTGTTTTATTTCATCCACTACTTCTTCAATAAAACCTTCAACATGATGGTGGGTTGGGAATTGTGTCCACATTTCCTTAACTCTACGCAAATTTTCAAGTCCTACGTCAGCGTGTTCAGTTCGAGGCTCAACAGTGACATGAACTCCTGAATCGCCTAATGAACGAGCAATATGCATGGAAAGGCCTGCACTACCTAGGCCAGCTTCTAGTACACGATCGCCAGGGCCAATTCCCAATTTTGCAACAAATAAACCAGCATCTTTGGAAGAAATAGTTTGTGCCCTACGCTTCATTCCTCTATTTAATTCGGGTAATCGAGGAGCAACTCTCGTGAATGATTTATTGCCAAACTGAACCGAATCACCAATCTTTAACTCTCCCAATGTAGCCTTTGTATCTATCACTCCAATACCTTTGATTTTGCTAACTCCTTCGGATAACTCTACCACATAGATTTTCCCTTCTGGCTCACAAAGAACTACCCAATCACTATCATCCATTGTCACTGCGAGATGGCTTCACATTACAACAATTCCGCTTAACATATTGGTCTTTATTGGAAATCTATTGATTAATTAAAAATAATATTATAAACGCTCTACTAAGTTCTATTTCCACAAATATTCTTGTTTGTTATGGAGTAGAATATTTTGACATTTATCCGACGCTTTAAAATACCGTCTAGATAGACGGGGAAGCATGAATATGCCAGCGCGTCTCTTAGCCCTAACAATTATTGGACTGTTTTTAGGCAGTTTAGCTACTGGATTTACGACTCAATTGAATGCATTTGAATCTGAACAAATTCTTGAAGATGAACCGATTATTGAACACGCTTCATCAGCAACAAGTCCGGGACATGTTGTCTTTGGACAATATATTTCTTCAGATAATTGTGGACATTGTTCAAAGACCGGTGGAGGTTCTGATACTCACCATCTTTTGAAAAACAATTTCCCTGATGAATATGTCTACATCACTTACATGTCTGCTTCATATGGCGATACTGATACTGCACGTGCAGGAAATGTTGCGCCATACAACTGGGCATGGTCAACCGGTGGTGCACCTGATGCTTACTTCGGTGACCGCACAGATAAGAACCAAGGCGGTGCTTCAGCAAATTACGATACATATGACACATTATTTTCAAATGGAGGCGGAATGAATTCTGCTACTAACGATTACGGAATGAGTGCATCTATTAGCCAAAGTGGAGCAACTTATGATATTGACATTTCATACAAATACACTGGATCTGGAAGTGCAGCCAGCAATATGAAACTATACGCGGCTCTTGTTGACAAGGATTGTACTGGATATTCTTACACAAGCGGTATCCCACACGGTTACAACTGCTGGATGGGTTGGTTAACCGCTGGAGATACTTACAAAGCAAAGTCCTCTGGAACAGGTACATCATTTGCAAGTGTCACTCCAACCGGAACTTCACAATCTGTAACTTGGTCTTCAGTTCCTACTGCCGTAGTACCAGGTGGATTATCTAAGGCGATTGTTATCGGAGTATTGATGTCTGGAAACAGTGTATCCGTAGGTGGTACATCTGCACACGTTTACCATGCAATCGATTCCACAATGGGTCCAAAGATGGATATCACTCCAGGTCAAGTTCAAATCACCAATCCTGAAGGTTCAGCAGGATATGTAACAGGAGACCTCCTTACTTTAGAGTCCACAATAAGAAATGTAGGTGACTTGGATTATACTGCGGGTGGAGATATTGAATTCTTTTACAAGAGCGGAATAAACGAAATTGCAATTGATACCGTTTCTCTTAACAATCTAAACATGGGGGCAACACAAACTGCTCAAGTAACATTTGATACATCATCTCTTCCATCCAATGCATGGAAGACTACATTCGGAGTTCGATTAAAGAACTTGGTGGATGAAACAAATAGTGCCAACAATGTGGCATTGCAGGAACTTGACCATGATAGAGCTCCATTGTCAAAGAAAGCGTTAGTAGTGGATAGCAATATCATTGAACGCGGAAATCAATTTACAGTCCTAGCAAAGGGTGATGCGAATGACTTTGTTGATACAATACACACAATGTCCTTTGATATTGAAGTTTCAGAAACAGGTACTAACCAATGGATTTCCGAAATCGTTTCCGGTGGAGAATCGGTAGTCTATGAAGGGACGCCTAATGAAGGAAGAGAATATGTGATTTCCCCAATTCTTGAGATGTCAGCAGGATGGTATGATATTCGCACACGCACAGTTGACGCAAGAGGTCAAACTGGAGATTGGCAGGTTTCATCTGGAACAGATGGATTCAAACTCGCAAACGGTGTTCCAACAATTGTTGCAGAACCTGTTCCTTCAGTAATGTGTGACATTTCAACAAAGGTTGACATGAATGGGCATATCAATGACCCTGAGTCACATCTATCAACACTCCTCATCACATCAGACGATCCATCCTTCGTCGCTTGGCATCCAACAACTCAAGAACTTGAAGTCAAGTATGAATGGGATTCTATCCAAGGATGTCCTCTCGGACAACAAGGAATGGAAATAAAAATGGATGATGGAGGAGATTACTCCGAATCTGGAGAACTTCCATATGGGACTCTATTGTTCAATGTAATTGAGAATGGCCAACCTCGTTGGGCAGGACTTCCAACTCAAATGGTCAATGAAGGTAGTAGCGACATTCTGTCTCTAATGTCATATGTGTCCGATACAGACGATGAAGGCAACCCTGTTGATTCAAGCACACTAACAATTCAAATCATGGACAATACCAATCCGGAACTCATTTCAGCACAAATTAATGGTAACATCCTCTCATTTGAGACAGTTGATGATGATGTAAATGGACAAACAACACTTACTCTAAGAGCAAGTGATGGAGTACAATCTTCTGACCAGACAATAATCATCAAGGTTCAAGAAATCAACGACGCACCTCGTGTGGACATGGATGGGATTGAATCTATTACTATTAAGAGAGGAACTCAAATGGTAATCGACCTCGGTTCAAGAATCAGTGATGTCGATGATGATGCAGCAGAAGCATATGTAACAGTTGTTTCTAGTGAACCTGGTGCTGCAAGATTTAACTTGATTGACAGCAGTTTAACA
>Ga0209047_1003013_pt1 | contig 10921 bp, 10 predicted proteins | sample SaaInlV_165m_DNA_3_FD_184681 | JGI IMG/M metagenome (GOLD analysis project Ga0209047, IMG submission 184681) | Marine microbial communities from expanding oxygen minimum zones in the Saanich Inlet - Saanich Inlet SI037_S3LV_120m_DNA (SPAdes)... | ecosystem: Environmental > Aquatic > Marine >...
CCCCCCTGCTCTCATTAGAGAGCAGGGGTTTTTTTTTACTTTATTAAGTATAAGGTAAGTCATGAAGAAGACTTAGTCATGGACTTTTATAAAGAGATAAACGTTATCAAACAAATAGTCTAAATTTCTGCAGATATTTCCAAGTTATCTATTAATCTAGTTTCTCCTAATTTTGCAGCTCCAAGCACAACCAGCGCTCCGTTATTTACTTGAGCTGGGGCTAACGTATTACATTCCCGCAGGGCTATATAATCTACATCCCAGCCGCGGCTAATAAGAGTTTCTCTTGCATCATTCTGTAACTTTTTGAAATTTTTGTTCCCAGTCTCTATTTCTAATTTTATTTTAGATAAAACTTGAAATAAACATACTGCCTCAGCCCGCTCTTCCTTATTTAGAAAGCGATTACGGGAACTCAGAGCCAGGCCATCAGATGCACGTACAGTCTCGCCCTCACCAATCTCGATCGATAAATTTAACTGTCGGGTCATTTCGCGCATAATACATAATTGTTGATAATCTTTTTTTCCGAAAATTGCTAATTGTGGCTGCACAAGATTAAAAAGCTTCAAAACTAGCGTTGCTACACCACTAAAAAATCCAGGTCTAAATTCTCCCTCTAGAATATTCGCTAGCGGTGGAGGCTCTATAATAAATTCCTGATGCACTGGATAAATATCTTCTTCTGTAGGCGCGAATACCACATCAACCCCATTTTTCTCTAAAAATTTGAGGTCTTCTTTTAAAGTACGAGGGTATTGATCAAAATCACTAGTCTGTCCAAATTGCAAACGATTAACAAAGATACTGGATACTAAACAACCAGATTTTTGTTTTGCAATTTGTATCAATGATAGATGACCTTCGTGCAAATTACCCATAGTCGGAACAAATACAACATAATGTTCGGACTTTAGCCGTAACCGTAAGGAAGGAATATCAGTGATTATCTCCACGCTAATTTTATGTACTAGAATCCGTGTTCTGACTTAGGAAATTTCTTAGACTTAACTTCTTTAACATAATTCTCCACTGCCTCATTGATGCTTCCTGCATCATCCATAAAATTCTTTATAAATTTTGATTTTTTTCCAGAATAAATACCGAGTATGTCATATAACACCAGTACCTGTGCATCACAGTCCACTCCTGCACCAATACCTATCGTAGGTATAACCAGTTTCTTAGTTATTTTTTTTGCCAAAATGGCTGGTATAGTCTCCATTAATAGCATACCTGCCCCGGCCTCTTCGAGGATAACTGCATCCTCCAGCAATTGATTTGCTTGATTAGTAGACTTACCCTGTACTTTATAGCCTCCTAACATATGCACAGATTGAGGCATCAAACCAATGTGTGCACATACTGGTATTCCACGTAGAGATAGAAATTTAATAGTTTCAGCCATCACGCGCCCACCCTCTATTTTCACCATGCTCGCACCTGCTGAAATAAGTTCGGCGGCATTCTCAAAAGTATTTTCTGGGGATACCTGGGAGGTACCAAAGGGCATATCAGCCATGATAAATGCCTTGCTTGAACCTCTAGCCACGCATCCTGTGTGATAGAGCATGTCATCTAACGTCACAGATAATGTTGTCTTCTCTCCCTGCAATACATTACCTAAGGAGTCTCCTACCAATAAAATATCAACACCTGAATTTTCTAATAGCGAAGCAAAGCTAGCGTCATAGCATGTAAGTGCGGAAATCTTTTCTCCGGTATCCCGCATTTTTTGTAAAGTTTTTTGTGTAATTCGCATGTTTGAACCTTATCTTCCCAAGTTAAAATATTCACGTGGGCCGCGCATTTGTTCTAACCTTTGTAGCAATAAATCAAAATCTGGCTGGTTTTCAACAAAATTCAAATTCTCACTGTTTACAATCATAACCGGAGCACCTTCATATTGATGAAAGAATTTTGTGTAAGCCTCAGATAACCGCCATAGATAATCTTCAGAAATATTTTTCTCAAAAGTGCTACCGCGCTGCTTTACTCTATCAATAAGTGTACTAGTTGAAGCTTGTAGATAAATCACTAAATCAGGAAGAAGAGCCTTGGGCTGCAAATGACTATAGATGCTCTGGTACAGACTTTGCTCAGCATCACTTAATGTAAGCTTAGCAAATAATTGATCTTTATCAAGTAGAAAATCACTTACTATACCTCGAGTAAACATATCCATTTGCGCGAGACTCTGCACCTGATTATTGCGCTGAAAAAGGAAGAATAATTGAGTCGGTAAGGCATACCTCGGTATATCAGTATAAAATTTCTCAAGAAATGGGTTTTCAGCTGGCTCTTCTAATAATAGTGAGCTATCCAGGTGAGTGGCTATACGTCGAGCCAAGCTAGTTTTTCCTACCCCTATGGGGCCCTCAACCACAATGTAGCGATATTTTTCTAGTTTCACAAATTTTGCTCTCTTTCAAGCCTTTGATTAGAACAAGCTGATAATAATTCAGCTACACTGCCACGGCTAGGAATAAAAAAATCTTTTGAAATTTCCATAAGAGGTTTTAATACGAAAGCACGTTGATGCATTCTCGGATGCGGAAGAATTAGACCGCCCTCATTACAGACTAATTCATCATACATCAGTATATCTAGATCAAGTGTTCGGGGATCATTAGGCAAGCCTCGCACACGACCATGATTTTGCTCAATTTCTAGCAGTATTTTAAGTAACCCGTGTGGAGAAAGGGTGGTTTCAATCTCTACTACTGCATTGATAAAATCAGGCTGATTAATTTTTCCAACCGGCGCACTCCGATAAAGTGAAGAACAAGCTAATAATCTACTTTCAGGGAGTGCATCAAGCTCATCAAGTGCTCTTCGTACCTGAGATACCGGGCTTTCTAAGTTGCTGCCTAAAGCAATTAATGCCCGAGAGAAATGACCCAATTTAGCACCTAGTATCAATTATTCTGTAGGGCCTAAAGTTGAATCTATACCTTGCGTATCGACTACTACAGCCTCATTACGCCTACCCCTCTTTCTCCTCTTTCTTGGCACTTCATTTCTAAATAACATATTCTCCTGATCGCTAGTTTTAGCATTCTGAAACTTTTTCCACCAATTCCCCAGCTCAATATCTATCTCTCCACTCTCACAACGTAATAGCATAAAATCATAGGCTGCTCTAAAACGTGGGTGTTCCAGTAAACGAAATGGTCTGCGTCCTGATCTTCCCAGAAAACGTGGTTGCATTGCCCAGATCTCTTGCATAACTGCATCATACCTACGTGGTATAACGAGTCTTTTCTCTTGTGCTTCCATCAAATCTTTTATCGCCATATGCAGAGCAGGAAAAGATTTCTCACCCGCTCCCATGCGTTTATTCCATGCTACCAACACACCATGCCACAATAGCGCGGCAAATAAAAAGCCAGGCGACACAGATTTTTCCTGCTGTACGCGTTCATCTGTGCTCTTCAGTACAAGTGAAATAAAACGTTCATCTACTGATTCTGTAGGGATCATATCTAGTATTGGCAACAAACCATGATACAGTCCGCGCGATCGTAGATCTGCTACGCAAATTTGCGCATAACCACATAATAGTATCTTTAGAACCTCATCAAATAGTCTTGATGGTGGTACATTTTGTAATAATGGTGCAAGCTCACCTATCGGCTGGGCAGTAGCAGCATCTATTTTCATATCAAGCTTAGCTGCAAGCCGAATTGCCCGTAATATACGTATAGGATCCTCGCGGTAGCGCTGTAATGGTGTGCCGATAATACGTAATTGCTTCGACTTTATATCCCCGTATCCACATAAATAATCCCAAATCTCTTCTCTATCTGGATCGTAAAATAATGCATTAACAGTAAAATCACGACGCTTTACATCTTCTTCCTGGCTACCGAATACGTTATCTCTCAAGATTCTCCCATGCTCGTCTGCATGTTGATGTGGTGTAGACTTACCATTCTTATTAGTAAACGAATCGCCACGGAATGTAGATACTTCTACAGTATCTGACCCACACATAACATGTACTAAACGAAAACGACGCCCAATAATACGTGACCGACGGAAAAGAGCACGGATCTCCTCAGGCCTGGCATTGGTAACAATATCGAAATCTTTTGGCTTTAATCCCAATAACAAATCACGTACCGCACCTCCCACTATAAATGCAGAATATCCGGCTTCCTGTAAGTCCAATGTAACTTTCGTTGCGCAGGGGCTTATGTTATTTCGAATAAGGCCATGCTCCTTATACTGAATAATTCTCAGCTCAGGAGTTATAGATTCTGAAGAAGAAGCAGAAGAGTTTCTGCCAAAAATTCGATGGAAAGGTTTATGGATCATCACTAAATATTGAGAATACCAAGCCATAGATTATACACCTAGCAATATATTTGATACGGGAATACTCAAGACCTTCATGTCCAACTAATCTAGATTAAATTGATAAAATTTCTTCAAGATACTAGCCTATGAATTATTAATATTTATACTTTAAGATAATTACTTTTTTCTCCAAGCCATCGTTGAAGATGGAGTTGAGCTAATTTAGGATAATCACACAACATTTCTTCAGCAACATCACGTGCATCTTTAAGTAATTTCTCATCTTTTTCAGGGTCAGCAAAACGCAACATAGGAACACCACTTTGGCGTACACCAAGAAATTCACCGGGCCCACGTAAAAGTAAATCTTGACGGGATATTTCAAAACCATCGTTATGTTCAAAAACTATTCGCAGTCTTCTGCTAGCAATTTCAGATAGCGGTTCCTTATAGAGCAGTATACATACACTAGCATCTGCGCCACGTCCTACGCGACCTCGTAGCTGATGTAACTGTGACAGTCCCATTCGTTCAGCATGTTCGATTACCATTAACGAAGCATTAGGAACGTCAACACCCACTTCAATTACTGTAGTTGCAACTAATAACTGAATGCTGCCTTGCTTAAATAAATCCATTACTGATGATTTTTCATGCGGGGGAAGCTTTCCGTGCAGCAAACCGACCTTCAAGTCTGCGAAAATTATACTTAATCTTTCATAGGTATCTAAAGCAGTTTTTAGTTGCAGAACCTCTGACTCTTCTATGAGGGGGCATACCCAGTAAGCCTGTTTTCCAGCACAACAGGCCTCCTTAATACGTACAACCACTTCCTCGCGACGGGTGTCAGTAAATAGTTTAGTGACAACATCGGTTCTGCCTGGTGGCTGCTCATCTAATACTGAAACATCAAGATCCGCATAGTAGCTCATCGAAAGTGTGCGCGGGATAGGTGTTGCGCTCATCATTAACTGATGAGTGACCATGCCTTTTTTTGTACATTTCATACGTAGCGCTAGTCGTTGGTGCACACCAAAACGATGCTGCTCATCGATCACTGCAAGCCCTAATTTATTAAATTCCACCTGCTCCTGAAATAGTGCATGTGTTCCAATCACAAGCATAGCATTACCTGTAGCAATAGCAGAAAGTGCAGCAGTACGCTGCACCTTTTTCTGACTACCTGACAGCCAGGCAATCGATATTCCTAAAGAACCAAAAATAGATTTAAACCAATTGGAAAGTTTCTGGTAATGTTGTTCGGCCAAAATCTCAGTCGGTGCCATAAAAGCCACCTGATAACCATTTTCGATAGCCTGTAATGCAGCCAACGCTGCAACTATCGTCTTCCCACTACCCACGTCTCCCTGCAGCAAACGTTGCATTGGATATGGTTTAGAAAGATCCTGACTAATCTCTGAGAAAGTTTTTTCTTGCGCGCCAGTAAGATTAAAAGGAAGCGATTTTAGTAATTCATTTGTTAATTTTTTTTTGTATAACAGGGTGGGAGCAAGATTCTTATATCGCTGCTGGTAATGTAAACGCATTGATAACTGCTGAGCTAGCAATTCATCAAATTTAATTCTAGACCAAGCTGGGTGAATGCGCTCTTCTAATAAATGAGCCGGCACGTCTGGTGTCGGCTGATGTAAAAGCATAATGCTATCCATAAAACCATTTAGCCGATAATGTTTTAGAGTTTTAATAGGTATGGTTTCTGAAAAATCATCAATTCTAGCTTTGTCAATTAGCACCTTCCTGACCAGTTTACGGATTATTACCTGAGAGAGTCCTGCTGTAGTTGGATAGACTGGTGTTAATGAGTCAGGCAGTGGTGCCTTTTCATTTACAACATGGCATTTTGGGTGCACCATTTCAGTGCCAAAAAAACCTGGACGAGGCGCGCCTAGCAAACGTACTCTAGTACCTATTGAATATGCTTTTATCTGACTTCCATAAAAATTAAGGAAGCGTATAAAAATAGTACCGCTATCATCTTCTACTTGGAGAACTAACTGACGCCTCGGTCGATACATAACCTCATTAGAGACGATAACACCTTCAATTTGTACTGCCTCTCCTCCGGGCATATTACTAATCTGACAAAGATACGTCTCATCTTCATAACGAAGAGGTAAATGTAATATTAAGCTAATCTCATTATTTACCCCGAGCTTGGAAAATTTCTCCTCTATGGCCTTGCTTGTAAAGCAACTAGGGATAACACCATTATTTTTAATACCCCCCTTCACACTTACAATACCATTACCGCATCCATTTCTACCAATGCGCCTCGTGGGAGTGCCACTACTCCTATTGCTGCCCGTGCTGGGTATGGCTGATCGAAATAACTTGCCATAATTTTATTTACCATGGCGAAATCATCAAGGTCAGTCAAAAAAATATTTAATTTAACAATGTCTCCTAGGGAACCGCCACTAGCCGTTGTTACTGCCTTTAAATTCAAGAACACCTGCTGGATCTGAGACTCTATCCCGGTTACCATCTGCATGGTAGTTGGATCTAGTGGGATTTGACCCGATACATAAACAGTATCCCCTGTGCTAACACGAACTGCCTGAGAATATGTTCCTATAGCTTGGGGTGCATCGTCGGTTTGAATAATCTGTTTTTTCATTTTATCTCCAAATGTGTACGGATATCTGCATCCCGCTGTATTATATGCACGAAGCAGAACCCTGAAAATATGAACTTATACTACTACCCATTGCAACATGATGAAGGTTACCTTCATACATTTCAACCACTAAAATTGGTACCGATATTATTTATCACTACCTATATACTTAGAACAATTGATGTAAATACTAAAATATAATATTTCTAATACATGCAAAAATTAATTATCCACGGAGGCACTCCTATTTCAGGAGAAGTACAAATATCAGGAGCAAAGAATGCTGCTCTACCTATCCTCTGCGCGTCACTTCTAACAAGTGAAACTTTTAGAGTTACGAATGTACCGAGCCTCAATGATACAACTACGATGCTAAGTTTGCTTGAGCAAATGGGAGTAAATGTTTCAATAGATAAAGGATCTGAAATCTCATTAACAGCTGCAAACCTTTCTAATCTGATTGCACCATATGAAATGGTGAAAACAATGCGTGCCGCTATATTAGTATTAGGCCCAATGTTGGCACGAGTAGGCGAAGCCAAGGTTTCCCTACCTGGTGGCTGTGCAATTGGCTTGCGTCCAGTTGACCAACATATTAAGGGACTGCAAGCGATGGGAGCAGAGATTTCTATTGAGCATGGCTACATCCATGCAAAAGCAAATCATCTTATTGGCGCCCATATAATAATGGATATTGTAACTGTTACCGGTACTGAAAATTTAATGATGGCAGCAACTCTAGCAGATGGGACAACAATATTAGAAAATGCAGCACGTGAACCAGAAGTTATTGACCTTGCAAAATGTCTTATTTCAATGGGAGCAGAAATTAGTGGCGCGGGAGGCGACGTTATCACTATCAAGGGAGTAAAATCATTGCATGAATCAATCTATCAGGTTATGCCTGACCGGATTGAGACAGGTACTTTTCTGATAGCAGCAGCTGCTAGTGGCGGGGAGATCCATATTAAAAATACACGTCCAGATATACTTGGTGTGGTACTTGATAAATTGAATGAGTCTGGGGCAGAAATTGAGTTTGGGAAAGACTGGATTAATTTAAAAATGAATCAAAGATTAAAATCTGTAAATCTACGAACTGCACCCTATCCTGCTTTTCCCACAGACATGCAAGCACAATTTATGGTATTAAATAGTGTGGCGGAGGGTACTGCAATAATTACCGAGACTATATTCGAGAATCGTTTTATGCACGTACTAGAGCTAAAACGAATGGGAGCTTGTATTGAAGTAGAAGGCAATACTGCTGTGATACATGGCGTTACTAATCTTGAGGGAGCGGGAGTAATGGCAACTGATCTGCGTGCTTCTGCCAGCCTAGTTTTAGCTGGTCTGATTGCGCAAGGTGAAACTATTATTGACCGTATTTACCACCTTGACCGCGGTTATGAGAGAATCGAAGAGAAGCTTTCGTGCCTAGGGGTAAGAATCAATCGTATAAATTAAGGTTATTTACTTCAGAAAATATTAACCCTATGTGGTAAATAACAATTTTAACAGGCCATATTATGACAAGTATTACTATCGCCCTTTCAAAGGGTCGTATTTTTGATGAAACAGCGCCACTTTTGAAGGCAGCTGGTATTGTTGCATTGGATGACCCTGAAAAATCCCGCAAATTAATACTTAAAACAAATCACTCTAATGTGTGGCTTATTATTGTACGCGCCTCTGATGTGCCGACTTATGTGCAATATGGTGCAGCAGACATAGGTATAGCCGGAAAAGATGTATTACTTGAACATGATGGAACAGGACTCTATCAACCATTAGATTTAAATATTGCCTGCTGTCGCATGATGGTGGCAGTAAAGAAGGGTTTTGATTATGAAGCAGCTATACGCCAGGGAGCACGCTTAAAGGTCGCAACTAAATATGTTCATACAGCACGGGAGCACTTTGCTGAAAAAAGTATGCATGTCGATCTTATTAAGCTCTATGGCTCCATGGAGCTTGCTCCGCTGGTAGGACTTGCAGATGCAATTGTAGATTTGGTTTCAAGTGGCGATACACTAAAAGCTAATAATTTAAAAGCAGTTGAAGAAATTATGCCTATTTCATCGAGACTAATAATTAATCAAGCAGCATTAAAAGTAAAAAGAGAAAAGATTCAGCCGATACTGATAGCATTTTCTGAGGCTGCTAAAAAAAATGGCATGCCGCCTCAGAAAAAGATACCAGAGAGATGGAATATATCCTTATGAGCCAAATTAAACGACTCTCTTCAACCGACTCAGGGTTCACTGAGGCGCTAAAAACGATAACATCCTCTGAAGATGAGCAAAATCCAGAGATAAACGCAACAGTTTCTGAAATTTTAGCAAATGTAAAGAAAAGGGGTGATGAGGCAGTACTAGAATATACATGCCACTTTGATCATCTTGATGCAGCCTCAATTTCTCAACTTGAGTTATCTAAAAAAGAATTACTAAGGGCGTTACAAGGCCTACCTACCATGCAACGAGAAGCCCTTGAGCAGGCTGCAGAACGAATTCGGGATTTCCACGAGAAACAGATAGCCCAGTCATGGAGCTACACTGAGCCTGATGGTACGCTACTTGGTCAAAAGGTAACTCCCATGGACCGTGTGGGACTATACGTCCCTGGTGGGAAGGCATCTTACCCGTCTACTGTATTGATGAATGCAATTCCTGCCAAGGTAGCAGGAGTTGATGAATTAATCATGGTTGTACCGACACCAAAGAATAAAAGAAATGACTTAGTACTTGCTGCAGCGATGATTGGTGAAGTAGATCGTGTATTTACTATTGGTGGTGCTCAAGCTATTGGAGCGCTTGCCTATGGAACCAATGCCATCCCAAAAGTAGATAAATTAGTTGGTCCTGGCAATGCTTATGTAGCTGCCGCCAAGAGACATGTTTTTGGTGTGGTAGGAATAGATATGGTAGCCGGGCCATCAGAAATTTTAATCATTTGTGATGGCATGACAAATCCTGACTGGATCACGATGGATCTGTTTTCTCAAGCCGAACACGATGAGTTAGCACAGGCGATTCTATTATCGCCTGATATTGAATTTCTCAGACTAGTGGAGGAAAAAATAGCCATCCACCTAGACAAAATGCCTCGCAAAAAAATAATAAGTTCCTCTCTGGTAAACCGTGGAGCTTTAATTCAGGTACGTGACTTAGAAGAGGCTTGTATTATTGCGAATCATATCGCGCCTGAACATTTAGAGTTATCAGTTGATCAACCAGAGAAATGGGTTGATAAAATAAGACATGCTGGCTCAATCTTCCTTGGGAGGTATTCATCCGAAGCCCTTGGTGATTATTGTGCTGGCCCAAACCATGTGCTACCTACTTCAAGAACTGCACGTTTCTCATCGTCATTAGGTGTATACGATTTCCAAAAACGCAGTAACCTCATCCAGGTATCAAAGCAAGGTGCAGCCAAACTCGGCGAAATTGCTTCTATTCTTGCTAATGGAGAAGGTTTGCAAGCACACGCAATGTCAGCTGAGTATCGATACAAAGAAAAAAACTAACCACCCAAGACCAACAGTAAATACCTGCTACCCACCAAAGAATACACCTAAATACAATAGCAATAGCTGTTGAAATATTCTGTAGAGGAAAAATATATCCAAATTATCTTTCTCTACAATATTAATGAATTTAATATTTTCCTTTACTAAATTTTAATCACAATACTTATAGCTACGCTCTTCACATTCGATAGCTAAATTCTGTGCCTGCGTAATTTGTTCAGGAGTCATTTTTTTTGATATTGAGATCCTCCATTTTTTAGCATTATTATTACCTTTATTTGCTGCAAGACTAAATCTCATATGTGCCAGAATATGATTCTGTTCTACTCCTTTACCATTCGCATACATCCAACCTAGGGCATATTGTGCTGATGGTAGACCTTGCTCTGCTGCGAGTCGATATAATCTTGCCGCCTCTTCATGATTTTGAGCTACACCTTTACCATCAA
>Ga0209047_1003018_pt1 | contig 10912 bp, 8 predicted proteins | sample SaaInlV_165m_DNA_3_FD_184681 | JGI IMG/M metagenome (GOLD analysis project Ga0209047, IMG submission 184681) | Marine microbial communities from expanding oxygen minimum zones in the Saanich Inlet - Saanich Inlet SI037_S3LV_120m_DNA (SPAdes)... | ecosystem: Environmental > Aquatic > Marine >...
TGTTGCAGCCTCGGCGTCTTTGATCCTGATCTCGCCGTGACTTTTCGGGCGGAGCAGCACCACGGTCATGGTAAAGCCGTGCCCGGCGCCAAGCACGCCGCCTCTGGCGTTGCGCACGCCGGGCAGGAACGTGCATTGAATGTCGGAGCGGTCCAATCCCGGCGCCGTCCGCATAAAGCCGCCGCCTTCGATCATCGAGCCGGCGAAAAACCCCTTGCGGCGAAACAGATACTCCGCCGCCGCCGCCGCCAGCCTGGGCGCGGCGCGCCACGAAACGCCATAGGAGACCGCATTCGGGCTACGAACCTGGATGCCGGCGCCAATGTGATCTTGCAGGTTTTTGCCGACGCCGGGAAGATTGAGCACCGCGTCGATGCCGAGAGCAGCCAGCTCGGTTGCCGGCCCGATGCCGGAGCGCAGCAATAACGCCGGCGAGCCGATGGCCCCGGACGACAGTATGATTTCCTTGGCCGCTTCTATTTTGTAGGTGCGCGGCCCAGCCACCAATTCCAGCCAGCGGGCGCGGCCGTTTTCGCAGACCACGCGCTTGGCCATGGCACCGGTGATCACTTCCAGATTGGGGCGCCCCAGCGCCGGTTTCAAAAACGCCGCCGCCGTCGAATGGCGCCGCCCGTTCTTGATGGTAACCTGGCGGGTACCCCACCCCTCCTGATCCTCGCCGTTGAAATCCTCGCGCAAGGGAAGCTGCATCGATTGGGCGGCATCCAACAATGCGTGGGTGATTGGATTGACGCGCATATGATCGCTAACATTCAGGGGCCCGCCCTGGCCGTGAAATTCGGAATTGCCCTTGCTTTCGTTGTTTTCGGATTTCCGGAAATAGGGCAGCACATCCGCATAGGACCAGCCCTTGTTGCCGAGATTTGCCCATTCGTCATAGTCGAGGGGATGACCGCGCATATAGACCATACCGTTGATCGAGGACGAGCCGCCGAGGGCGCGCCCCCTCGGAATATAGATGGGGCGATTGCCGGAATGTTCCTGGTCGGTGGTGGAATAGCGCCAGTTGAGGACCTTGTGATGAACCAGCGCCACCAGGCCCGCCGGCACATGGATGAACGGCGAGCGGTCCTTGGGCCCGGCTTCGATCAGGCAGACCCGGTTTTGCGGATCTTCTGACAAACGGTTGGCCAGCACGCAGCCAGCCGAGCCGCCGCCGGCGATGATATAATCAAAGACTTTGGTTTTCCCCATGATCCCCATTCCCCCTGTTCGCACACTCTATTACTTAACATGTTGAACGAATAACTAGACCGGAACAATGTTGTAAATTAGCTTGAGGCAATACCGCATCAATAAGGGGAGTACATTATGGCCAAAGCAACCATTCGCCATCTGGCTATCGTCGCCAAGGACCCGGAAAAACTGGCGGAATATTATAAGCGCGTGTTCGGCATGGAAGAAACGCACCGGGATGACAAAACCAAAAAAGAGCGCGGCAAGATCGGCGTTTTCCTGACTGACGGCTACCTTGCCCTAGCCATCTTGCCGCTCAGGCTGGAAGGCGAAAACGGCCTTGGCATCCATCACTTCGGATTTCACATCGACGGCATGGATGAGGTTACCGGCAATATGGAAGCCGAGGATGTGGAGGCGCCCCAGTTGCGCCCCGGCGACCGGCCGTTCGCGGAATTCCGGGGTATGGACCCGGAAGGCAATTTGTTCGATCTGTCGGAACACGGCTACCAACGCATCGAAACCGGCGAGGAGCGGGCGGTAAAGAAATGACCCCTAGACCGTGATCACCACCTTGCCGAATAGGGCCGGCGATTTTTGATACTCGAACGCGCCGTGGGCATCATCGAAGGCGAACGATTTATCCACCACCGGCTTGATTTGGGCGGCTGTCATGGCGCGCAGCATATCTTCGAAGGAGGCGCGGCTGCCCACCAGGACGCTGTTCAGGCGGGCGAAATTGCCGACGAAGGCCGGCGCGTTGAACGGCACTTCGCGCCCGGCGACAAAGCCGATCTGATGGATCTGCCCGCCAAGGGCCAGGGCCGCGATGGATTGGGGCAAGGTGCCGCCGCCGACTTCAACCACATGGTGAACACCGCCGCCCGATGCGGCGCGCACCGGCTCCACCCAGTCCGGCGTGGTTTTATAGTTGATGGTTTCGTCGGCGCCCAAATCCGCGGCCCACTCCAGCTTGGCATCGCTGGACGACAATATAATGACCGGCGCCCCGGCGGCCTTGGCCAACTGCAATGCGATGATGGAGACGCCGCCGGTACCGATCAGCAAAACCCATTGCCCGGCGATCAACGGTGCAGACCGATAAAGGGCGTTCCACGCCGTCACCGCTGCGCACGGCAAGGTGGCGGCTTCTTGATAAGACAAGTAATCGGGTATCGGCACCAAGCCGTTCTCGTCCAGCACCATCATCTCGGCCAACGTGCCGTCCAGCGGCACGCCCATGGCCCGGCCCCGATATTCGGGCCGGTAGGCGCCGTCCACCCAGCCTTGTACGAAGCAGCCTGCCACCCGCTCGCCTATGGCAAACCGGCCCGCGCCTTCGCCCACGGACACAACCTCGCCGGCGCCGTCGGAGAGAATAATCGTTGGGCGGGTAAGCGCACCCATGCGGTAGCGCCCAGCCACGATCGCCTGGTCGCGGGCGTTGATGGATGTGGCGCGCACGCGTACCAGTACCTGGCCAGGGCCCGGCGCCGGATCATCCCGCGTCACCAGCTTCAAATCATCGAGCGCAGCTGCACCCGGCTGAACTTCCCATGCTTTCATAACTGTCTCTCCCCGTTAATCCCTTGTCTTGACCAGGGCCCCATTGAACATGGATGCTAGCCGAAACGCAAAAGAGGTACCGACATGGCCAGAAAACTCCGCAGTAATTTCCCCTACGGCTCTTCCCACTGGGCGGTGCGCCGCGCGCAATGGAACGCGCTTGGCATACCGGCAGCGGATATGGACTTACCAAAGATCGCCATCGTCAACACCTCGTCAGAGCTGGCCATCTGCTTCAGCCATCTGGACGGCATCGCGGCACGCTTAAAAGACACCATCCGCGCCGCTGGCGCCCTGCCCTTCGAGGTGCGTACCGCAGCGCCGTCGGATTTCATCACCAGCCGCGGGCGGCGCGGCGGCTATATCCTTTCGGCGCGGGATTTGATCGTCAACGATATCGAGGTCGCCGTCGAAGGCGCGCAATTGGACGCCATGATTTGCCTGGCGTCCTGTGATAAGACCATCCCCGGCCAGATGATGGCGGCGGCGCGGCTCAACATACCCACCATCATCGCCATCTGCGGCTATCAGCCGAGCGGCGAATATGAGGGCGAGCATGTGGATATCGAAGACGTGTTTCTGATGGCCGGGCATGTGCTGGCGGGCAAGATGGAGCCGGAAAAACTGGAAGCCATGGCCGACAATGCCATCCAAGGGCCGGGCGTCTGCTCCGGCATGGGCACCGCCAATTCCATGCATATCGCTTGCGAAGCGCTCGGCATGAGCCTGCCCGGCAGCGCCCCGGTGGCGGCCAATTCGGACAAGATGTTCGCCGATATCGAAGCGGCGGGAAAGCGCATCGTTGCGATGGTCGAAGAAGATTTAAAACCCCGGGATATCATGACGCCGGCGGCTTTCGCCAACGCCGCCGCCGCCGTGCTCGGCGTTTCGGGCTCGATCAACTGCATCAAGCATTTGCAGGCAACGGCCGAGGAAGCCGAATGCGATGTGGACGTCTATGCCCTCTTCGATGAATTTTCCAAAACCGTGCCCGTCTTGGCGGCGGTGCGCCCCAATGGCGACCACAGCATCGAGCAATTCGAGGCCGCCGGCGGCGCCGGTGCGGTGATGAAGCGGCTCGATGACAAAATCGACGGCGGCGCGCTGACGGTAAGCGGCAATAGCGTTGCTGAGAATTTGGCGGATGTGGCGGCAGCGGGCGACGATGTTATCCGGGATGCCGGCAATCCCTTTTCCACCAGCCCGCCCATCGTCATCGTCAAAGGCTCCCTCGCCGAAGAAGGCGCCATCATCAAATTGGGATTGCTGCAGGACCGGACGTTCGAGTTTTCCGGCCCGGCGCGGGTGTTCGGGCTAGCCGACGATGCCATGGAAGCGGTGCGCGTCGGCGCCGTACATGCCGGCGATGTGGTCGTGCTGCGCGGCTTAGGGGTCAAGGGCGGGCCCGGCATGTCGACCGCGTCCCGGGTGGTTTTTGCCCTCGACGGCGCCGGGCTTGGCGATTCTTGCGCGCTGGTGACCGACGGCCAGCTATCGGGTCTTGTCAACCGCGGCCTGGTGGTCGGCGAGGTATCGCCCGAAGCGGCCACCGGCGGCACGCTAGGACTGGTTGAGGACGGCGATATCATCACCGTCGATGCCTACGCTCGCAGCGTCGAATTGGAGGTCTCCGAAGAGGAGCTTGCCGCTCGGCGCGGTCGCTTGAAGAACGAGCCCACCGATCCCGGCCGGCCCGGCTGGCTGAGCATCTACCGTGATACCGTGCAGCCGTTATCGAAAGGCGCCATACTGTCCAATCGCGGCGACTAGCCTATCCGGCGGCCTTGCGTAGCTTTTTCGGCGCCGCCGTCTCGTAGCTGTCCACCAGCAGCATAGCTTCGGCATTGTCAGTGATTTTGTTTAAGAGCTGAAAAAACTGCTCCTGCTCCTTGAGCGACATGCCTTTGAGGATTTGCTGGCGGCGCTGTTCCAAAATTGCAGCGATGGATTTGAACTTGGGCCGCCCCGCCGGGGTCAGGGTCAGAAGCTTGCGCCGTTGATCAGCCGGATCGCGGATAAAGCGGATCAGTTTTTTATCCACCAGCTTTTTGACCGCCAGACTGACCTGGGTTTCATGCAACGACGCCGACTTGGCGATATCGCGCGCCATCACCGGGCCATGCTGGCCGATCTCGTGCAAGGTCCGAGCCTCGACAACTTTAAGACCGGTGATCGCCGGATAGGTGCGCAGCGCGCTCCTTAATATCAAATTGGAAGTGTTGGAAAGAAATTGAGCGACCGGAAATTGTTCGTCATCGCCTAATAAATTTTCGACATTACTCATTACACGGCCCCACCTGCTTGCCGGGTTACTACTTTTAAACTTCATCGGTAATATGCCAACTTAATGCACGCGGACGTATTTCGTCAAAGTAACTTTACATGTAAAGTTCGTATACTATTATCGCCTAGATTGGATTGCATCAAAACTAAGCTGGGTTTGGCCGGTTCCATTTCCCGGACAATATTTAAACCAAACATCACCAAGGAGAATATCATGGCCAAGGGTCCTTTTCGCGCCGATCAAGTGGGTAGCTTTCTGCGCCCGAAAGAATTGATGGACGCCCGCGAGAAACTTAAAAACGGCGATTGGGACGCGGCGGCGCTTCGCGAAGTGGAAGACCGGCTGATCACCGAGGTGGTGAAATCGCAAGAAGCAGCCGGCATGAAGGCAGTCACCGATGGCGATTTCCGGCGCACCTCCTGGTCGGGGGATTTTCTGACCGCCATCGACGGCGTCGAAATGCGCAGCACCACCGAGCGCATCGGCAGCGAGCCGCCGGCGGGTGTACCCAAAGGCGGTATGGTGCCCGATTGGCAGCCGCCGACGCCGACCACCACCAAGAAGCTGGCCTTGCCGGACGGCGGTATCCAGCGGAGCGATTTCGAATTTTTGCAAGGCGCCACCAGCCAGACGCCCAAGGTCTGCATTCCATCGCCGAGCATGCTTCATTTCCGGGGCGGGCGCGGCGGCGTCGATGATGGCGCCTATCCGGACATGGAAGAATTTTTCGAAGATGTGTCCGCCATCTGGCGGGCCGAGATCATGGATCTGGCCGATGCCGGTTGCCGCTATGTGCAGCTCGACGATACCAACCTCGCCTATCTTTGCGATGACCGCCTCCGCGAACGGGTGCGCGGCCTGGGCGAAGACCCGGATCAACTGCCGCTTTTGTATGCGCGGCTGATCAACACCGCCATCGCCGACCGCCCTGACGATATGGCGATCACCGTGCATCTTTGCCGGGGCAATAGTTTGAGCGTTGGCCATGCCCAAGGCGGCTACGAGCCGGTTGCCGAGAAAATGTTCAACGAGGTGAAGGTGGACGGCTTCTTCTTGGAATATGATTCTGATCGAGCCGGGGATTTCCAACCGCTCCGCTTTGTTCCCAAGGGGCTTAAAATCGTGCTCGGCATCGTCACCTCCAAGTTCGGCGAGTTGGAAGACACCGATGATTTGAAGCGCCGCATCGACGAGGCGTCCGAGTTCATGCCCGTCGATCAAATGTGCCTGTCGCCCCAATGCGGATTTGCCAGCCACACCGGCGGCAATATCTTGGAGTTCGACCAGCAATGGGCCAAACTGAACATGATTTCCGAGCTGGCCAAGGAGGTCTGGGCTGACGCCTGAACGATCCCATCATGAAACACTCAACCGAGCGCATACTCACCACCCACGTTGGCAGCCTGATCCGCCCGCAGGAGATCAAGGATCATCTGGTGGCCAAAATCAACGGCGATTATGATGCGGAGGGCCATAGCGCGAGCTTAAGCCGAACCGTCGCCGGGATTGTCGCCAAGCAAAGCGATATCGGCATCGACGTGGTCAGCGACGGCGAGTTCGGCAAAGGCATAAGCTGGTCTCAATATATGATCGAAAGATTGAGCGGCTTCGAGCGGCGACCGCTCGGCAACGATGCCGCCGATCCTTATGCCGCTGGTGAGGACCGCCAACGGTTCGCTGCGTTTTATAAGGAGATGGACGAGGCCGATGCGGCCGCATCGCGCAGCGACGGCGGCGTGGTCAAGGCCGAAACCGTCTGCACCGGGCCGATCGCTTATACCGGCCAGGCCGAATTGCAGCGCGATATCGACAATATGAAAGCCGCCATGGAAGCGGCGGATGTGACCGAAGGCTTCCTGCCGGTGGCCGCCCCGGCTAGCGCCATCCCCGACAGGCGAAACGAATATTACAGCACGGACGAGGAATGCGTGTTCGCCCTCGCCGATGCCATGCGCACCGAATACAAGACCATCACCGATGCCGGGCTTTTGGTACAGATCGATGATGCCCGCGCCGCCGTCACCTATGACCGCATGTTATCCGCCGGCGCCTCCAAGGACGATTTCCTGGCCTGGCTGGCCATGCATATGGAAGCCCTCAACCACGCCATCAAGGGCTTGGACGAGCAAAGCATCCGCTATCACGTTTGCTGGGGAAGCTGGCCGGGACCGCACACCACCGACGTTGCGTTTCGCGACATCGCCGATCTGGTGCTGTCGATCAATGCCGGCGCCTATGTGATCGAAGGCGCCAATCCCCGCCACGAACATGAATGGCGGGTGTGGGAAGATGTTAAGCTGGCGGACGGCAAGGTGCTGATCCCCGGCGTCATTTCCCACGCCACCAATATTGTTGAGCATCCGGAACTGGTGGCCCAGCGCATCACACGGCTGGCGGCGCTGGTCGGGCGCGAAAATGTTGTCGCCAGTACCGATTGCGGCTTTGCGCAAACGCCGTTCCATCAGCGCACCCACGAAACCATCCAGTGGGCGAAACTGGAAGCGCTGGCAGCCGGCGCCGAGATTGCCAGAAAGGAATTATGGGCTTGAGAAGCCGCCTAAATTAATCAGGGAGGATTTTTAGATGCTTTACAGTGAAGACAGAATACTGACCACCCATGCGGGCTCATTGCCCAGGCCCACCGATCTTCGCGAGATGGTGGTCGCCAAGGCCGCCGGCGAAGATTACGGCGAAGCCGAATTTCAATCCTCGCTGACCGATGCGGTCGCCGGCGTGGTCGCCAAGCAGGCCGAAATTGGCATCGACAGCGTCAATGACGGTGAATTTTCAAAGATTAATTTCACCAACTATGTGCGCGAACGCCTCGGCGGCTTTGAAAAACGCAATCCCGAAGACATTACCACCTATCAATTGGATATGACGGCCCGCGACCGGGTAAAGTTTCAAGCCTATTTCGAAGCCATCCCGCCCCGCTACACCCGCTCCAACATGGGCGTCGCGGTCTGCACCGGGCCGCTCACCTATATCGGCGAGGACCAGTTGCGGGCGGATTTGACGAACTTCAAGGCGGCATCCGAGGCCGCCGGCGTCACCGAAGCCTACCTTCCGGCCAACACGCCGGGCACGATCGAGCATTGGATGCCGAACGAACATTACAAAAGCGACGAAGAATTCGTGTTCGCCATCGCCGAGGCCATGCGCGTTGAATACGAAGCCATCGTCGATGCCGGCTTCCTGTTGCAGATCGATGATCCCGATTTGCCCGACGGCTGGAACTGCCTGCCCGAAATGAGCGTCAAGGAATACCAGAAATATGCGCAAATGCGGGTCGAAGCGCTGAACCATGGGCTACGCAATATCGATCCGGAAAAAGTGCGCCTGCATGTGTGCTGGGGCAGCTTCCACGGGCCCCACTACGACGATATCGCACTCGCCGATATCATCGATATTATCTTTTCCGTGCGCGCAATGAGCTTTTCCATCGAAGCCTCCAACCCCTGCCACGAACACGAATGGAATGTGTTCGAGACCGCCAAGCTGCCCGACGGCGCAACCCTGATCCCAGGCGTCATCGGCCATTGCTCCGATTTTATCGAACATCCCGATCTGGTGGCCGAACGTCTGATCCGCTATGCCGAACTGGTGGGCAAGGAAAACGTGCTGGCCGGCACCGATTGCGGGCTCGGCAACCGCGTGGGGCACGAGAGCATCTGTTGGGCCAAGCTGGAATCCATGGTCGAGGGCGCACGGCGGGCATCAGCCAAGCTCTGGTAGTCCCAAAAGGCGCTGCATCTTGTTGGGCTAAACGCTTGAATTTGCTAGTTTTTGTAACTTATATGGGATTTATCCCATAGACGTTACAGGGGTGTTTGGCGGATAACGCCATATTAACCCCCATGATAGTGGGACGTATCCCATAAATATTGTTTTCGATATTTATGGGATGAAATTATTGACTCGTTTTCTAGGATCGTTCATTCTCAGGGCCTTGGAACGATAATGCGAATAGCGGGACGTGCCTGGTGAATGAACAAGCAAGCCTGATTGCGGAAATCGAAGCCTATTGCCGCCAAGCCGGGGTCGCTGAAAGCACCTTCGGGCGCCGGGTCGTCAATGACGGCAAATTCGTCGGCCGCCTGCGCGACGGCAAGGGCGTAACCACCGCCACCGTCGCCAAGGTCCGGGGCTACCTGACCGAAGAGAACAAATCCGCCGCCGATAGCCAGAAGGACGACGACGCCCTTGAAGCCGGCTCGGTCGGACCAGCGAGCGGCGATGACAATGCCGCGGCGGACGGCCAGGATGAAAAGAAAAAATCCGCCTTCCGCTTCTACGACAACCGGCAAAAATATCTGATGTTCGTCAACACCTGTTCGGAGAAATGGGTGGTTGCCGAGCGCGCTGGTATGGAATTGGCCCATATTCATCCCAAACCGCCGGCGCTCCGCGTGTTCGACGCCGGCATGGGCGACGGCACCGTGATTACCGGCGTCATGCGCGAAATGCACCGGCGCTTCCGCACCCTGCCCTTCTATATCGTCGGCAAGGAAATCAGCCTCGAAGATGTGCGCCTTAGCCTGGAAAAAATGTCGGACCGGTTTTACGAACATCCGGCGACGGTCCTTGTCGTCACCAACCTTTATTACACCGAAGCGCCGACATTGACGCCGCGCTCCATGCAGGCGGCGGCGACCTTAAACTGGATCGACGTGCCCCTGGCCGGTGATTCGGCGCATGAATTTCACGAGCAGATCAAGGAAATGCAGCCGACCCTGGCCGAAAGCTGGCAGGTCAAGCCGTCGGAGAAAACCGGCAATCCTCTATATGTGCGGCCCTCGGTGATGGTGCTTTACCGGGAAGATCACAAATTTTTGCTCGATCAGATTATCCCCCGTCCCGGTCAGGCGCATGGGGATTATGATTTGGTCATCGCCTCGCAGCCCTACAGGGCGCGCTTGCCCGATGACTTCAAGGTCCAAAAAGTTATCGCACCGCTGGCTCGTTCCCTGGCGCCGGGCGGGCGATTGTTGGGTGTTCATTCCCACGGTGCCGATCCGGGCCTGGAAATCATTCGCCGGGTCTGGCCGGGCGAAACCCCTTTCATTTCCAACCGACACGATCTGTTGAAGGGTTTGAAAAAAGAATTGGGCAAAAGCCACCGGGATCTGAACTTCAATGCTTATGCCGACAAGCGAGCGCTGTTCCGCTACGATATGCATACCCTGCCCTCGGAGGTTGGCGGCGGCGGCGGCATCGGCACATCGACCTTGCTGGCGGCCTGGAACGCGGCCACCTATGTGGCCCAGATTGAGGACGAACGGCTGGAAGAGGTGATCGCCGAGAACGATTATCTGGATGCAACGCGTAGCGTCCTCAACGAATATAATGGATTATGGTTCAATGATGAATCCTTCGTCGTGTCACGGCGCCGGGATTGATATAAAGACGGGGTAAAATTTATGGACGATGCCGATTCGCCCGCCGTGGATTCGAAGCTGGTACGCCGCCTTATCGCCGGCGAGTTTGCAGTCACCGCCGAGATCACGCCGCCGGTGGCCGCCGGGCCCCAGCCTTTGCTGGACAAGGCAATGACGCTCAAAGATTGTGTCGATGCGGTCAATGTCACCGATGGCGCCAGCGCAAGGGTGCATATGTCGTCGACCGCCTCGGGCGCCATCCTGGCCGCCAACGGCATCGAGCCGGTGGTGCAATTCACCTGCCGCGACCGCAACCGCATCGCCATCTTGAGCGATCTTTTAGGCGCCGGCGCGCAAGGCATCCATAATCTGTTGATGTTGACCGGCGACGACCCAACCAAGGGCGATCAGCCCGATGCCAAGCCGGTCTTCGATTTCCAAAGCGCCGATCTGATCCGCATCGCGCGGCAGATGACCGACCAGGGCG
>Ga0209047_1003023_pt1 | contig 10908 bp, 9 predicted proteins | sample SaaInlV_165m_DNA_3_FD_184681 | JGI IMG/M metagenome (GOLD analysis project Ga0209047, IMG submission 184681) | Marine microbial communities from expanding oxygen minimum zones in the Saanich Inlet - Saanich Inlet SI037_S3LV_120m_DNA (SPAdes)... | ecosystem: Environmental > Aquatic > Marine >...
CAATGCCCCAATATCAGGCGCAAGCGTTCCAATAAAGCCACGCGCGCCGACGCATCATAGGGAAAACCCGTGCCGATCAAAGCACGCGCCAGCTGGTCGCATGCGCTGACGCGAATCGGCTGATTGTTCAAACGAGCGCCTTCCCCGCGTCGCGCTGTAAAGGTTTCGTCAAAAAACGGACAACGCACCACCCCGGCCTGCACCCGCCCCCCTTCAGCATAGGCGATCGACACGGCCACTTGGTGCATGTTATAGGCATAATTGACCGTGCCGTCGATCGGATCGACGATCCACAACGGGCCATTTAACGCTTCGGGATCGCTAAGATCGGGCGAAGATTCTTCCGATAGAATATTGTGTGCGGGAAAAGCCTTTTCGATCTCGCGGCGAATCAATTCATCCGCCTGCAAATCAGCCGAGGTCAATAGCTCGTTCCCATCCTTATAACTCAGATCCAGCGACTGGTCCTCACGCGCGGCGGCGATCAATACGCCAGCGCGATGCGCCAGGTCTTCTGCAAACTCAAGCATATCGGCCATTAACCGTGCGCTCCCAATTCCATAGGATAGGACGACAAATTCTCCAAGCCGTCTTCAGTAATCAAATACATATTCTCCAGACGCACGCCGGCCCGAGCCTCGGGAATATAGGCGCCCGGCTCGACCGAAATCACATTGCCGACCCGCAACGTGCCACCGCGTTCTTTGTTGAGATCGGGCATCTGATGCGCCCGCAACCCGACATTGTGCCCGGCGTGGTGGACCAGCCCGACATCGGCCAGCTTGGGGTGTTCGCGAATATAGGCGTCCATCGCCACGGCGCACTCGCTGCCGTCCTTGCCCGGTTGCAGATACTCGCCGACCTGGTCGTGGAAACCCTTTACATGCTCGAAAATAGATTGCTGCACTTCGCTCGGCTCTCCCACCGCGAAGGTCCGACACAAATCCGCCCAGTAATTGCGATAGACCGACCAGGCATCAATGACATACAACTCGCCCGCTTCGATTTTTCGGTCCCGCGCAAAACCGCCCATCTCACCGCACTGATAATCGCCGTCGTGGAAAACCTTCTCGCCCGCCGCCAGATGCGCCCCTTTTTGCGCCGCCGCCAACACCTCCAGCTCGTTGATACCGGGCGCGATGACCTCTTCCGCCGCCGCATAGGCCGCCAGATCCACCTGCACCACCTTGCGCAACAACTCGATCTCGTCGGGGTCCTTAACCTCTTGCAAATCCGCGAGCACTGGATCAATCGCGATCCATTCCGGTATCCCGCCGATGCCCTGCTCGACTGCCATGCCCAACCGTTTCGGCAAAGACTCGCCTTGCCAACCCAAGCGTCCCGCCTTGAGCCCCCTGGCCTGCAATGCCTCGACGATCAGCCCGCTTGCCACCTCGCGCAGATTGGGCGTAACCGTACTGCCGACACTGGGCGCGAAGGTAACACACGCATCGACACACGGTTCACCCTGATCGGTATGGGCGATTAACAGCGACACGCCATCCGCGCCGAGCCACAGCAACACCGGCGGGCCAGGAAACTCCTCGGGAACAATAACCCCGGTGAAGTAGTAGACCTCTTTCGGGTGGCTGATAATCGCCGCGTCGATATTCGCCTCGGATAACCTCGCTATTAGACGCACCTGCCGCGCCTTGCATCCTTCTTTGCTCAACATGCCTGTCTCCTGTGTCTAATCCGCTTTTTCGACGATGGCCGACATCGAACCCTTACTGCGTACGAGACGCTTATCGGCACCGCCGCTCTGGATCTGGCTTCGTTTGTGCTCGGCCTGTTCTTTGTTGGTAGTAAAGACGATCGCACGCCCCCGTTGGTCCACTTCGCTGGCCATTTTCCAGGACATTTCCCGGCCATGGCGAAAGAGCTGCATCAGCATCTCTACGACATATTCGTAGGTGTGGTCCTCATCATCGAGCAGCACCACATGATAGCGCGGAATCAGCTCGGCCAGCTTCTCGCCGTCGACCTGGTGCTCGCGCTCTTCGCGTTCTTTGGGAGGGGCGGTGGTTTCCATAATTTGGCGGCGCGCCCTTGCTACTGTTCCGCGCCGCCAAACATATTAATGCATTGCGTTTCCCGTGGAAAGGATCGTGCAGAAAATATCTACGCCCCAGCATGAACGATATAATAATTTATCCAGGCGTAGCCATATATTGCTCTTGATAAGCCATTTTCCTTACCGACCGGACAATGCTCAGCCTGCGCACCTGAATCATATATCACACAAAACCTCAACAGGACACAAACAAAGACCCCACCCGGATAGATCGGTGGGGTCCTTGTTTGTTCTTCAACGTATAACCGAGCGGAAACCACTAAAGCCTCCGAGGTCCTGTCGAGGGTGCGACGCAGGGTTTTCCGGGGCTGTTCGGCGGTAAAAAGGCCGGGCTGGGCGTGGGGAGTGGCCGCGACGGCGACCCGAGCGGCAACGGCCCGGGAGACTAAAAACACCCGGAGGCGCCCCCCACACACCCAACTTCAGCCGCTAATACCCCTGTCGCCGATAACTCTCCATTCTCGCCTTCAACTTCGCACTATCTAACACCTCACGATTGATCACCGATGCCGGTTCTTCCCCCCGCCGTACCTTCAATGCCGCCTCGACACACAACTCGCTGCAAAGACGGATCATTTCATCGGTATAACCAAGCGCATGCGGCGTCAAATTGGCATTGTGCAATTTGAGCAAAGGATCATCTGCCGCGATCGGCTCGGGATCATAGGCGTCGAGACCACAACCGGCGATCTCCCCGCTGGCTAGCGCGCGCGCCAAAGCGGCCTGGTCGATAATCGCACCGCGCGCGACATTGATCAGATAGGCCGTATTTTTCATCCGGTGCAACGCGCCCTCATTGATCAAATGGCGCGTCTCGTCGGTGAGCAAACAAAGCAAGACGATAACATCAGACTGGGCGAGCAGCATCTCAAAATCGACTCGTTCGATATCGAAGCCATCGGCTGCATTCTCATTGAGATAGGGGTCATAGACCAGATGGCGCATATCAAAAGGTTCCGCGAGCCGATAGAGATCCTGGCCGATATTGCCGAAGCCAACATAGCCTATCGCACGCCCGGCCAACCCCATACCGATATGTTCGGCGGCAGCAGCTTCGTGCCAACGCCCTTCGTAAAGGCACTGGCGTTTAAATAAGTACTTCGTGCTCAAAGCCAGCATATGCGCCATCGCCGCCGTCGACATCGCTCGGCGTATACCGGCAGGCGTGGTCGCGACGATAACGCCCGCCTCGCTGCAACCGTCGAGATCCACCCGGTCATAACCGGCACCGAAACGGGCGACCAGGCTAAGACGCTGCAAACCAACGCAGCTCTCACGACTAACCCGCAATCCTCCAGCCAACACCGCGTCGAACGCGTCGAGTTCGGCCGGGGACACCGGATCTTCTCCGTGCTCGAAGCGCACGACCTCGACCCCCGGTTCTTTTTCCAACGCCTCGCGCGCGCTATCAACTGCCATAATTTTATCGAACATATCGCCGGTAATCCCAACGCGATAAGAAGGACTTTGTGTCATATCGACCCTTTCCATGATTCTATGCAAATACGGATAAAAACTTTATTGCGGCAGCAAAAAGACTAGTTGCTCCTGGGCGATTTTACGAATCTCAGCATGCTCAACTCGCCGTGACGATCCGTCGCTCCGGGGCCGGACTCGCACAGACCCAAATCGCGGCCATCGGCTCATCGGTCTCGTTGCGAATACTATAAACCTGCCCCCGCGGCAATAATAACGTCGTGCGCTCGGCCAACGCGTGGTGGCGGCCTTCGACGATACAAGTAGCCGCGCCTTCAACAATCGCGATCGACGCGTCACAGTCGTACGCTTGCGCCGGTTGTTGCCCCCCGCAAGCAAATAGCGCCCACCCCCCGCTCATCTCGATACTCGGCACCAACTCGCCATTGAAAAAATCGATGCAAGTCGTCAGCGAACCACTCTCATAACGCGCCGCGCCGCGATGTCTTGTAAGACGCTCGGCACCCTCCGGCCCCTTAGCGTCAGCGGGCATCCGTCGGCGCGAGAAAAACTGTTCGACCTGAGTTCTGCTCGGATCGGTCGTGGGAATCGCGGCGTGAAAGACGGCCGGCTGGCTCACCGAGGAATTAAACGCGGCATGCGCCAGACCGCCGGGGATGCTCAAGTTATCGTAAGGCTCCAGCGCATACATCCGCCCTTCGACCTCAACGATCGCCTCACCGCTTAATAACGTCAGCGACTCGGCATATGGGTGGTGATGATAGGGCAACTGCACCCCGGGCGCGAAAGTGGAAAAACCCGTCGTCAGTTGCTGCGCCGGATTGCGGGACGGGCTTTCAAATACCAAGCCGGGCATGATTTCTGTCTTATTGCCCGAGCCGATCGGGCTAACGGACTCGAAGACCTGCCCAGCGCCCTGCGGAGAAAAACTGGGGCTGATCTGCCGATCTCTACCCACATGTTCCAGTGCCCCGCGCAAGCTGCGCAACAACAACCCGCCGTCCAAACCGAGTGCCAACATGCGAAAGCCCTGTTCGAGGCGCTGGTCCAGATTCTCGTTACTCGTCGCCACCACTCCGCAATTTTTGCCGGCCGCGCGGATCGCGTCCTTGGCCTCCGCGATCATCTCGGCCACACCCGGCCCCTCCCACTGCCCCGGATAGCCCGCCGTAGACGAATAATCCGCCGGGCCAAAAAAGAAAATCTCCACACCGTCGACGTCTAAAAGCCGCGCGATATTCTGCCCGCCTTTCACCGACTCGATAATCGGCACCACCAGCACGTGCTCGTCGGCCTCTTCGACATGCTCGACAAAACACTGCCCCCAGCAGGTCGCGCGCTCGGCTCCGATACCGCGTAGACCGTCGGGCGGGTAATGCGCGAAGGCCACTGCGTCGCGCAATTGCTCGACCTCCTCCATCCACGGCACGACGACCCCGTCGGCGCCAATATCCAAAACGCGTTTGACCAGACCGACATTGACCTCGGCGATCCGTACTAGCACCACCGTATCACTGCGCACTGCCGCGCGAATATGCTCGAGAATATCGCGCCAGTCCAAATGGCCGTGCTCGGCGTCGACAACGATCCAGTCGAGCCCCAGGGCGACACCCATTTCGGTGATACTGGCCGATTCTAGCGTGACCCATAACCCGTAAACGGGTTCGTCGGCCGCCAGTTTCTGGCGGAGTTTGCGTATAGCCGGGCTTTTCATGGTCGCCTCCAACGAGAGAAAAAAGGAAATCTATTACATTGCATCGCTGCGAGCGAGGGGTGAGATTAAATTATATAGACCCCAATACCCGCCCCGCCATACCTATAAACGCCGTACATACTGCATCGCCGCTCCTCATATTGGCCTCCTCACCGTATTGGGATGGAGCCTGCCAACACTCGGCACATCTCCATTAACACGCCCGTACGCGCGGTGCTCGAAAATAAAGCGGTAGCGATCCACTACCGACTCTCCGAGAAGATGGCCAATGCTTTTTTAAGATATCCCGCTCCCGACTATAGAGACTTATTAAAAGGAGACGCCCCAAGCTCTCGACCGTCCTCCACCCTGCAATTCTAAGCATAGACCCCCAAACCGTACGCGGCGAAATCGACACCTACCGCACCGTACCCACCTCAAGTCAATTAGAGTTAATCATGAGAGAAAACTCTGAATTTGCAGAGGTTATTGTAAGTCCGGCATTGCTCGGCACCTACTTTGCCGCACCCGGCATCTGGGTCAATATCGAATGGCGCGCCGGGGTGCTGCGTTTGGCGGTGCCGCAAGGCAGAGACCATTCGCTACACGCGCCGGCCGAGTTGGTAGCGACCGACAACGAGTTGGAATTTCGCGTGCAGGGTGCGCGCGGCGCGGGGGAAATGGCGGTGTTTAAAATCGAGGAAGGAGTACTGAGTTACACGCTCGGTGCATTTAAATTTCACCAGCTCAAAATCTGATTAGCTTGCACCGAGCAGCAAACAAACAACAACGAATGGGCGTCCTGAGGACGCCCCAATAACACAACCCAACTAGAAAAAAATCATCATCTGATACTTGACACCATCTGCGCTCTGGCAATCATCACATTCGCCAGTTCACCTACTTCAGTAAATAATCAATTCCATCATGTTTCTTACCATCGATCATTCGGATCGTTACTGAAGCATCGGCTTCTGTCGCGTCGATAAAACCGATCCCACCCGGCTTGTTTGCCACATGCTGTTTTGCCGCAGCGCATTAGCAAGGACCTCGGGCGATTCGATAAAACCTTCGAACACCTTAGTTAGCCACATTTTGTTCATCTTTTTAGCGCATAGGCCCAAGACCGTTTTAGCAAATTTCTCAGCAACAGAGTCTTCCAATCCGACCCCAAAAACCTGCATCGATATCGGCGTCGCCGTATAGATTATTCCGCCATAGGAGGGAGATAGGTGCATGCTTTGTCCGTATTGCTGGTGATGACCAAGCCATCCTTCTCCTCTTCAAAGCAGCCAACTCGTTGAAGCGCGTCCAGTATATCGGGCACTGCACTTCTGGCGACTATCATATAACAAGCCTCACGGGCGGTAGACTTAGCCTCAGGGCTCACTTCCGTTGAATCGGTGAAATTGAGTTGCTTCATTTTGACGATTGATGCGCCAGCTGCACCGGCGGCCATCGCCGCCGCGACTAGTTCATCTCCGCTGCTTTCGTTACATATAAGCAAAAAATCAACCAGATCGGTCAGGTAAGTTAGATTTTTCTTCCTATCACCGATATATTCTCGTTGCCGCCAGTTTATACTTCCCAAGATACCGTCAATAGCGACTACAATCTGCTCGGTGCTCGCCGCAGAATGTAGCATACCACGCGTGACATCCATATTCAGATGGGCTGCGCTAAGAGGGAACATGTAAATGAAGCCTTTCCCCGGTTGATCAAGTTGCCCTGCCTCTATCATACCATCGAATAAGATTTCGGCATCGGTGGAAGCAACCGCCGTCCAAATGAGTTCCTTGTCGGCCGGGATGGCGATCCGCAACAAGCCCATCTTATCTCGGACTCCGAGGCCAACACCATGAGTGACACTGGGCACACCTGCTCCGATATCCAGCGCCACTCGGGCTACACGAGTCCCCTGCCCGCGTTGGACAATGCAACAGATACCAGTGACATCATTCAACAAGTGCACTGTTTCTAAACCATCTACGAGGACTTGATTGACATGGTTCGCATTGTCAGGATGTGGCAACTCAACGTCAATTGCAAATACCGAACCTCGACCGGGCAAATCAAGTCGTCCCAAGGTCACCAGTAAAGATACGACCTTATCCGTAACATCACTGGGAACGAGAAACGAAAACGTATCTATCGGATCATCGACAATCTTGGTGCCTCCCCAAAAACCACTCTTTTCAACTACCGGCGAGCGGGCAGCAAATGATGTCAGCATAGTAACCCCGAGACCGGATAGGGCCTCGAAAATATCTTTGCTGAGTGAGCGAAACACACTTGCAGTGATTCTAGAAATCATCATGAAGCCGCTCCTTGTGACACCTCAACATCGAGAGGATTGGATGATGCCTGACCGGCTTCGAGTGCTTTCTTGCGTTTCGCGGTAACGGATAAACCAACGCAAAGAACCGAGAGAATCGGACAAACCGAAGCCATCGACAAGATACCGAATCCTTCTACCACACCGACCTCACCACCAATGCCTAAGCCCATCGACAGTACTAGTGGAACCGTGATTGGCCCCGTTGTTACACCCGCGCTATCCCAACCAATATTTACAAATTCTTCGGTCGAGAAAAAGGTGATCACCAGAAGAATGAGATACGGTGGGCCGCACATTACGATAAGAGGTATATCAAACATAATCTTAGCCACGCCAAATGCTATCCCAAAACCAACACCGACAGCCACTGCTTGCATCAAAAGTGATTTTTTAAAAGTACCAACCGTTAGTTCTTCAACTGTCGCCCCCAAGGCGTTGAGAGCGGGTTCGGCCAACGTTGCTCCATATCCAAGAATGAACGCAAAGATTAAGACAACGAGGATTCCGCCAAGGCCACCTTCTGCCCCATAAAGAGGTCCAATCGAAGGCAAATATTCATATGTCTCGCGATCAATATTGAAATCTTGATCTTGATATGGAATGGTCTCGTATTTCTCATCAACATAGGCTATAAAAAACGACTTCTTTTCTCCGTCAGCCGTAATTGCAGTCTGCACGACTAACGGGTCGAAATTTTCGAGTACGGTTTTTTGGTCTGGTAATTGGACCGTCTTATAGGCCGCCGGAATCTTGCCGCCAATTTGATCGCCCAGTTTCGACAGACCAAGTTCGATCCCGATACTAAAGACGGACATACCAACTATGGCGAATCCCAAACCGAGAAAGGTCTCGTCTGAACGTGGCAGGCGTTCACGTAGTAAAACCCACAAGACCAGCAACATTGGCACTCCGAGCAAGCCGATCGCCTGAACTCCTGTCTGAAAATTTTTCAATAGCATCTCAAGCATTCCCGTCTGGATCTGCTCTGCTCCGGCAAACTCAAGGCGCAATTCAGCTACTTTAGTTGCAACATCAGCACGAGACTCTTGCGTTAACCCAGAGAGGTAAGATTCTTGTACCGCCTCATCAGTATGCTCAACCATGTAACGCAACTGAGCTGATTCGTCAATGAATAGCGAAGCCGTTTTCTCGTGGGCGAAGAAACGTGCCGGATTGGAATCGGGTTCGGGGACTTGGCCGACGTAGAACACACCCAAAATAAGCACGGTAAGTATTGGGAATAACGAGGCCAATGTCACTACACCAAATCCGGCAGCCCCCTCTTCGCCATCGCCAAATATACGTGAAATACCAATTCCCAATGCCAATACCAAAGGCACTGTCACGGGGCCGGTAGTCACAGCACCGCAGTCCCAGGCTAAACCCGCTAAATGAAGAAGATTTTCGCTGTACATGCACGCGAATGCCGTTGCTGTCAAAAGCGATCCTACAAGTACGAATATGAACGGTTTGAGCGACCAGCCATACTTGAAGCGCAGCATGCCAAAAGCCACAGCGATCCCAACCCCGGTACCGACACTATATACTAAAACCTCCGATACCTTATTGAGCAGGAAAAAAAGTAGCGGCGCTTCCCACGCTTTAACCGACATACCAGCCGCCTTCAGAACGCCAATAGCAGGCTCAGCAAGCGTAGCAAGAAAACCGAGCGCGAGCGCGAACAGAAGTATGACAAGTAGAGACTGCTTCTGCGGCAATTTGACACCTACAATTTCTCCCAGCGGCATCAAGCCCAATACGAGCCCTTCCATGAAGAAGGTGAGCCCCACTACGACCAGCGCAATACCACCAGCGATCACCGAAGCTTCTGCTATAGCTACCCCTAACACAATGGTTTGGAATAAAAACAGGTAGGTGATTATAAGCCACACCGCTTTGACTTGTTCAAGAAGACGATCTTGAACATATGGGCCAATTATTTTGAGTCCTTGGGAGAAGGATACCTTGACCTTCCCCGAAGTTTGTTGCCCCGTTTGTGTCATGCAATTTCTCCTTGTCGAACACAAATACTCAATCTGATAATCAACAAATATTCTAGCCTCAACCAGTTGCGCAAAGCGTGAGCAATATGCCCACAGTTCGTCAACTTGGCTTTGAATGACTCTTCGGACAAAAAGGCACTCCTATTTTTGAATACCGGCAGAATCTCTTTCCTGGATCGTAGATCCGCGACAAAACACCCAACCCTGCGAGCTGTCTACATTTTGCGATAGTCGCCGGAGCTTGTCTGTGAGAAATACGGTTCCTGACTTTCGACAGCTCAATTTTCCAGTAGCCTAGGTCGTAATTACGATCTGGTTGGTTGCTGTACTTTATTTTTGCGGATCCATCCGGTCTGTCTGTAAATCTGACCGGCAGATAACCAATTATTTGTCTGCCTACCCCAATCATACCTATAGAATATACAACGTGTTGCGAGTCGCTCCTATCAGAAAACTCTGACTGTAATTGGACCTCTCGTAATGTAGCACGTCCTGAGAACGTATGAATAAGTCCCATCTGCGGAGGAGCCTATCCCAAGCGATGCGTTCTGCCTACCGAAATCCATGATAGGCTGTCTATCCAAAAGTACATACGGAACCCCGCGTTCTACCGAAACGCCGAGACCAACATAGGGATTAACGAGGGTACAAATGACGTTGTTACGCGCAGACCGTTACAATCTAATACGAAGCGATGAACTGGCCGAACCACAGCAAAATGTGCGAGATAATTAAGCCTCCGAATCCGTAAAGGCCATGCAATCAGGACTGGCGCAAGGCCAAGCGATAGGAAAATCCGTAAGGCCCTTTATCTAAAAGTCCTTACCACATCGCGCCTCGGAGGTCATCGCAACGACAGCACGGACGGCCTCGCTCCAGTCATCCCAAAGCCCAGCCCCCTCCGCACGTGGCTCCGGCGGCGGGGCGGGTGGCCCAAGCTCAAGTCCATAGTCCGCCCCCACCGAGGGCGGTGGTGATGGTTGCGGCCCCTTGACATAACGGCCGTTGTATGTTCTGTCATACACAGACTTTTTATATGCATCGTAAGTAATCATCTGTCGAATCTGCGGAGGGTTGCTGTAGTTCGGCGTTGCAGAGTGGAACATTCGCCCGTGCCACAGGACCACATCTCCCTCGTCACCAAAGAACTCAAAGGGTTCGATGTCGGCGAGTACGTCCCTAAGACCTGGAGGCTGTGGCAGCACGAATGCCGCGGCGGAATTGTCCGGATGGGGTGGGTGCAAGATCGAATAGCGGGCGATGTCTGCGGAGCCCGGCTCAGCTTCGTAGAGCAAGCGGTGACTGCCGGGGAAGAGGGCAATTCCACCCCCACCCTGCGGCACCTTATCAATGTAGCCGCTCA
>Ga0209047_1003028_pt1 | contig 10901 bp, 11 predicted proteins | sample SaaInlV_165m_DNA_3_FD_184681 | JGI IMG/M metagenome (GOLD analysis project Ga0209047, IMG submission 184681) | Marine microbial communities from expanding oxygen minimum zones in the Saanich Inlet - Saanich Inlet SI037_S3LV_120m_DNA (SPAdes)... | ecosystem: Environmental > Aquatic > Marine >...
TCCTTCCATTTGCTCTTCAAGCCTTTGAATACTTTTCAGTGTTTCTTTAATAGGTGGCGTTTTTGATTTAGTGTTTTTCTTTTTTGATTTAGGCTTTTTTGCTTGTACTTTTGACGAAGAAGATACTTTACCGCCTTCAGCCTTGTTTACTTCATCAATCCCTATAGGCACTTCACGAGGAAGCCTTTGTTTATCGTATTCTTCCTTTGTAGGTTTACGTCTAGTAGGCCCTTTCTTCCGGGGAACATCTGGGATTTCAGGAAGCGTAGACTTAGATTTACGTTTTTTAAAAGATTCTGATGGTAAAATAAATACGGGCATATTAATATCCTCTATTAAAAGTAATAAACTGTTGGCTGTGACTTCTTAGCGTGTTATTCACATATTTTTCATTAAACTTTTCCCTTATCTTTAATTAGAGTTAGCAACAATATTATCATCTGCCCCTGCAGGACTTGCCGGTGCTTGCATATCATCACGACGATTTCGCCGTGCTTGATTACGTTGTAGTTCAAGTAGCTGAGAATACTGCTGCTGATATAGTCCAGCAGTCTGATAATCTTTCTGAAACATCGAAGCTTCAATCATGCAAGCATTAAAAAGAAGATCATAACAGAAGTCACTAAAATAGTTCGTTTCTGTTACTGAAGTAAGTGTAGTGGGGCGTGACACATAAACCACCTCTCCAGCATACGTAGAAGCTGCTGTAGGGGCTATGAGTACTGTGGTGTTATCCCTACGCCCATAATAGACAGGTTCGCTTGTAGAGGCGCTTACGGGCCAGTAATCGTTAATGTACTCATCTGTACGCATAAGGAGGTTAATTTTTGTACCTGCGCTTACAATATTAAAATTCTTTACAATGCGTGTGCCTGTAGGTAAAGTAATCTTATTATGTCCAGAAGAGACAGCTACAGAAGTATAAGAGACTAACCCATAATCATCTAGGTCTTTGACCAAGCGTTCTTCTGCTCTATTCGTCATATTAGGAATAAAGTTAAGGAACTCAGTGCTGTCATTCTCTGTAGCAGCGATTAGTTCATTGACCAGATAAGTATAGTTAGCCATAGAAAATAGCTACCGTAGAGCCAGAAGTAGGAGCAGAAACTTTTACTGAGCCATTCATTTTAATGCCAAGATCAGTAAAGAAAATCTCAGAAGCGTCACTTGCAGTTGTCATATTGAATTTAATATTATTACCTTGGATATTACCATAAACATCTGTTGATGTTCCTGTAATTAGGAAAGTTCCTACACCTGTGGCATATACAGAACGAATACGAGTATCAGTGACAGTCACACTTGTTGTTACATCAAGAACTGCTCCACTGCCTACAATGTACCCCTCACGAAGAGTTGTTGTCATTTTAGCCTCTTTTAATTTTTAAGTATTAATACTAAGTGTAGTATAACACTAAGTTAATAAATAAAAAAGGCAAGGGAGTGTAAAAAGAATTTATTACACTCTTCTTACACCCCCAATACCTTAGTCTAGTACATTAGGTTATATTAAGAACCCGAAGCACCATAGAAGCCACGCCAATCGGACCAACCGAAGCTGTACCGTTCACGAGCCTTGTAACGTAGATTTCCTGTGTCGAAATCTGGTTCCATCTTTGTTGATAGAGGAGCACGAACAAACATCTTAGTACCATTAGGAACATCAGTCTTAATGTACCAAGCATTTGTATCCGTAAAGCGACGATTAACAAAGAAACCACCGGGAACTAGACCCTGATTACGTACAGAGTTGATAGCGTTCTGGTTGGTTGCACCATTTGTAGTAGTTGTTGGATTAACACCAATAACTGTTGTCATCTGGCTGTTTAGAATCTGATCTGCTGTAAAGGCAAGATCAGAAGGAACGTGAAGAGATTCAGCTTGTGCACCAATTAGAATGCCACGATCATCTTGAGTTTTTGAGATTGTAATAAGAGCAGTCTCAAGTGAAGCTTCAGATAGATCGGTAGCACCTAGAGTGTTGGACTGATTTCCGTCACCTACTGTAGGATGGGATGCTGAGAATAGTGCAACACCATCTCCACCAAGATAAGAAGTAGAGAAGCCGTTATTGAAAACGTCTGCAGCTTTTACTTGCTTGGTGTTTGCCATTGCACGGGCAAGACCACGTGCACGAAGTTTGGCAAAAGTATCATAGAGGTTGTCTTCCATAGCTTCTTCAGTAACAGCAAATGCAAGAGCGACTGTTTCTGCTGTATAGCGAGCAGTATAGCCTTCCTGTGCGTCATCATACTGGACTGCAGCACCTTCACCCTTTACAGGTGCAGTACCAAAGCCGGTGAAAAGAACTTCTTCTTCAAATGCACGATCTGATTTTTCAATTTCGTAAAGTGGTTCATGTTCATTATCCACATCACCATATTCAATACCAAAGATAGCATTTAGACCGGGAAGAAGTTCCTTGGCAATACTAGCGCGATTAATAGCCATTTTTCAAATACTCCTTCTTAACCTGCTGGTGGCTCAGAAACGCCAGCAGATACATAAGCATCGTAGTGACGTACAATACGTACTTCTAGCTTAGGAAATGCTCGTTCTGCTGCCACATCAATATCATTACCGGGGATGTCAATAACGGCAATTGGACGAATCATGGCACTAGCGGTTGTGCGAGTACCTGCTTCAAGACCGAAACCTGACCGACCTGTAACAGTTGAGCCACTACCAAGAGTGACATTAAAGTTAAATCCACCATTAATGTCACCAATCGAAACTGAAGCATCAGCTTGAATTTCAAAGGTAGCATTTGGATCGTCAACAACCATTGCTTTAGCGTCAGTTGCTGAAAGAGCAGCAGTCCAAAAATTGGACCACTTAGGTTCTCCGTTTTCTACATAACGACAACCAGTGAAGACACCAATTGCTTTCTGTGTAATTGTAGTTAGGGCTACGACATATCCGGCTGCTTGTGAAACAATATCACCATTATACATTGCAGTGGCTGTACCTGAAGCGATTGGGTATTCATTCATACCGGAACCGTTAGGTGCACCACCACGTCGGCGGGAAGGGCGTAGTCCAGATAGTGCTTTAGTAGTAGTCATAGGACACTTTCCTTTCTATGATATATACAAATTGTACACTAGTAATCTTTATGTAGTAGTAAGCTTACTTTATTCTTGAAACTTAGCTTGTTTACCACGACTTACTTTTGTACGGCTGTTGTTAGAGATCGGCATACGAGAATCTGAACTATTCATTAGCTGGGCATTAACTGCGGCAACCATTTCTCGGCTACGTCCCTCATAAAAGTCTTTACGAGATTCTGCAAGTTCTTTAGGCATCTTTGCTAAAGCTAAGTCTCCACGACAGACTGCACCTGCATATCTTCCTCCCTCTCTCACGTCAGAGGAGTGTAACATCTCTGGAACTTCTTCAGCTTGTACAAATTCCCAACCTTCACCAGTACGTTTACCTACATTTTGGTAATCTTCTTGATTACGTAGAGTAATACGAATCCAGCGTAATGCCATGCCTTCATTAAGAAAACGAGTTATTACTGATGCTGGTATTTCTAGCCAATTAGGTTCTTCAAATACTGTACGCCGTTGTTTAGTTTCGCGAGTTATGTCACTACGTGATTCAGTTCGTGTTGTCATTGTATATCCTTCCACGCTCAATTAACTATAAATTTCTGTATATTCGCCTTCAGCATTATCTGCCTTTAGCTTTTCTGCAGCAAATTTTTCCAAGGGTATCCCCCACTGATTAGCTCGTCTAACATCTTCCGGTGTTAGCTTAACTTTGTTACTCCGTGAGGTTTGCGGTGTGCGTGAAGCACCTGCAACTACTTGGGCAGAATTTGACGGTGTATCCTGCAACCGTGGTGTTACTTCTTTCTCCTGTTGTACAATAGGATTAGGAGCATCTGCATACTTATGAGGAAACTGGTTACGTAACTTATAATCAATCGCTTCATAAAAGTCGTCCTCAGTTGGATCATATCCTTCTGACTTTAGTTCAGCATCTGCAGCTAGTGCTGCTGCTGTCATAATCTGGTCATTACCAAACCATGCATTCTTACTAGCCCAATCTACAGCTTTTGGATCATACTGTGGTGTAGCAGATACATTCTGTTGAGGAGTTTGACCAACAGCTTCAAGCCGCTGATTATATTCCTCCCAAGCACGTTTCTGCTGGTCTACTACTGTAGTCTCTGCATAAGACTTGGACAATTCTTCTTGAGCAGCAAGCATCCGGTCTGTATCGCCAGAATCTGCAGCTTGTTTATAAATCTCTCTTGCTTGTTCAATACGGTTAGTTAGCTGTCCTGCTGTACTATCAATATTATTCTTTAAGCTAGAAGATAATTCCTTTTCTCTTGTTTGAACGGAAGTACGTAGATTACTTACCTCTAAACGAAGATTTTCAATTTCTTCTTCACGTTCTTTACGCTGCCGAATAAGCTGTTTAATACGCTTTTCTGCACCTTTTGTCTTTATCCCCTCTAGTTCTTCGGGGATTTCTGTTTCAGCTTGTAGTACTTCTTCTTCTTCTTTTTCTTCTTTTTGTACTAGGCTAGCCTTTGGTTTTTCTTCTTCTTCTTCTTCTTCAATCTCAAACTCTACTTCTCTGGAAGAATTTCCTCCAGAAGTATCTGTAACATCGATTTCTGACCATTCTGATAGGTCTGCTTCATTCTCTTCTGACATATGTATTACTTTCTCTCTTCCTTTTTCGCTAGTTGCGATACTAACGGTTACGACACTTTATTTTTATAGTATATATTAGTAATTCTAATTAGACAAATTAAATGTTGGGTCAAGAGAAGCAGGATTATCTAGCTTCATAATGATCTGGTCATCAAACAATAGTAGCAGCTTGACACCCTTATAAACAAACTTCTGTCCAATTAACTTACCATAAGCTACATAATCACCTTCTTGACACCAAGCACCCAAAGGGAACTTTTCTTTATCGTCATAAGCTAGATCACCAAGTTTAAGAACTCTACCTACTGTAGTAAGATAAGCGATATCGTCCCTAGTTGAGTCAGGAAGAAGAATACCGCCCTTAGTTTTATTCTTAATAGATACTGGTTGTACCAGTACGTAATAACCCGGTAGCTGTGGTAAGTCTTCTTTTTTAATTTCAACTCCCTCATCTGTAATCCAATCAGAATTAGAAATTGCTTTACCTAATGTAGCTACTTGCATTTTACTTTTTAATCCTCTTCATATATACGAGTTTTAACGATATTGACGAGATTATCTTTTGATAATTCAATCCCCTCAATTCTACCAACTATCTGGCGATAATCAGCATAACTCGAAGCACTGCCGTATGCAAGTAAATTTTTTAGTTCTTCTATTTGTTTATCGTATTCTTGTGTTAGTTCCTCCCATAAGGTCATTTGCTTTGCTTATTACTTTCCTTTACAAAAGCTGTTACCATATCGGCAGCTTTAATCATTTTAGTTGTGTCTGAAGATTCTTGAGACTTAGCTAGCTCCATAATAGCATCTAAGGCTGCAATAGCTTTCTTTGCATTACGATCTTTTTCTTTTTCTTGAATACCCGTTGAAGTCTTAATACCTTCTTTCATCATATCAATTTGAATCTGAGCTTCCTTCAGATCAAGCTCACGATTCTTCATTGCAGCTTCTACACTTTCTTTAGCTGTCTGTGCCTGTATCTTAGCTTGTTCAATCATTACACGCTGCTGTTCAATCTGAACCATCTGTGCTTCAGGCGAACCTGCTTGCTGCATCTGTGCTGCTGCCTGATTAGCTTGAGCAACCTGCTGTGCAGCCATAGCCATAACTTGTTCCATGACTTTTGGATCATTAGGATCAACCTGACCTGAAGCAACAGCCTCTGGACCATACTGCTGAATAATCTGGGCTGCAGTACCGTGTAGTTGTTCCTGATACTTCATAATTATATGCTCTTGCATATTAGCTTCAATAACAGGAGCAATACGTTGCATTAATGGATTTTTACCATTCTGAGGGTCTTGCATATATGCAGTCTTAGCTTGAATATGTGCATCATGGTTCTGACCCATAAAGGCTTTAATTGGTAGACCTTTGACTGCAGCCATAATATCCAAGATTGGATCAAGAGGAACAGGGGAAGGTTTACTGGGCATAATCTTATCTAGATTAGGTACATTAGCTGTCTGAAGAATAGAACGATTAAGTTCTTCCATATCGAACATGCCGGGTGGTGACTGCTGTGCTAACTGTAGTGCCATCTGAGACATCATCATGCGATGTGCGTTAGACGGAATGTTAGGATCAGATACTGGAATAATGTCAACACGACCATCAAAATCTGTCTTATAGATTTTTAGACTATGTTCAGGAAGCTCACACATAGACTCTTCTGGAAGGTATTCGTAGTTAATACGTCCCAAGATTTTAAATTCGTCTCTTTGTGCTTTATGTAGGCGCTTATGGATAGCAGAGAAGAACTTGCTACTTGCTTCCAAGAGAGCCATAGTTGTTCCTACAGGACCATAACTAGCTCCATCAGAGATAACCTGTTCTGTACTATCAGCAAACTTTTGTGCTGCATTAGAGACAAAACCAAGCATCTGGAAAAGAGTCTGTGATGGCTCTTTGTAGGGAAGAGGAATGATCATTTTAGATAGATCATTACCTACAGCCTCAACTTCTTTCCACTCCCCCGGAGCAATCGGGTCATTATCTCCTACTATACGTAGACCTTTAGCCTTAAAACCGCCGGGTAGGTTAGCAAACTGACCAGCATCGACCAGACCACGCATTGCTGCTGTAGCTGTCATTGTTAGATTGCCGAGGAAGTGGATTAATCCCAAGCCATAAAAACCAAAGCCGGGAACAAAGCGATAGTGAGTAAAGAATATTTTCTTTTCACGTCGCTTATCTTTAATATCGTAGTTACGACGTACAGACAGAACCTGTCGTGATTTATAATCAATCGTAACAATGTAAGGTAGAGACAGACCGTCATCCTCTTGGAAAGGTTCTGGGAGGTCCAGATAGCAGTGCTGTTCTAGTAGAACATACTGTGGGTCATGTTGTGAAGAAGGAGAAAGACCCAAGATCGTATCCATCTTCTGTGCCATTGCCGATTGGTCTGGCATAGAAGCTTCTGGTAAGTCAACGTCGGCATACATACCTGCGACTGTATCACGTTGCATTTCGATTGGACTACGATAAATCACATGAGTATAACGATCTGCTCTTCGCAGGTCCGTAGCGTAGTATGAGATATAAAATTGATCAATAGGAACAAACTCAGAGACAGGCCGATTAAGGCTCTTATCAAAGTATGTCTTCTTGAAAGCTGAACCAATAAGGGGTAGGTGGAACAGCATACGTTCAAATTCGTCAAAGTATTCACCCATCTGATCTGTGATCTGATAGTTCATAAATGCTTTAACTCGTTCAGCTTGAGCTTCTTTTTCTTCTGTCTTATCACCAATGATCTGGGATTTAACAGGACCGGCAGGAGGAAATAGCTCCTGTGTTGCTTTAGATTGGAACTTAACGGCTGACTCAATAAGGATCGGATGTACTGCTGTACATGCTCCTTCAAAGGGTTCTGATGCTTCTTCTAGCTTTAGACCGAGTAGATCAAAGCCACGCTCAAACATGCTTTCCCACTCAGAACGAGAGTCTTTGTCAGCTTCAAAATTTTCAATAACCTTATAGGCAATATCTTCCAGAAGATCGTCATCCATATCATCTGCTAGATTACGGTAGAACTCTTCTGGTTCTTCCTTCTGCTGCACTTTGGATCGTTCGTCTTCTGGTGGTTTAAACTCTACAACTATACCACCATCTTCAGGATCAACCTCCATGAATGCTTCATTGCCATCTTCGTCTACACCTGTAGATGATTCAATTTCAATAGATAGTTCACCCATTTGAATTTGATCGAAGGGATTACGTTCTGTTGCCATGTTTTATATTGCCTTTGATTGATAATTAGCATATGGGTTACGTTCTACTACAGAACCGCCAGCGTATCTATTAACTATTTCCACATCTTCAATAAATTCTTTTTGTAATTTATAAAACTCAGGATCATTGGGATAAATATCTTTTTCTAGCATACGATCTACAAAATTTTGTGTTTCTTTTGAAATATTTTCTGCTGAATCAGTAGTAGGATATATATTGTCTGGTCTATATGAAACTATTTCTTGTATACCACCCTCTTTATTTTCTAAAATAATAGAATCATAACCTTGTTTTTTTGCTCTAGAGCTTATTTGTTTTGTTATATTACCTTTTTCTTCATAGGCTTTTTCTACAATCTTAAATGCTTTTTCTTTAGGAACTCCTAAAGCTATAAGGGTAGCGGCAGAAGGATCACCATCACCTTGATGTTTTATTCTTAAAGGATTTGTAAGTTTAGCAAAGACTGGTATAACATTTCCAGTATCTCCTTCTGCATAACTAGAAGCAAATTTTGGATCAGGAGTAAGATAAACACCATCACCTAGTACACCTTCTTTACTTGGTTTTAGTTTTTTAATATCTGGAATAGGAGTACCATGAAATAATCTTTCTGTAACTCTACTGTTAGATAATTCAGAACCTATTTTTTTAGCACCAGAAGCTAGTGTATTAAGACCACCTACACCAGCACCAAGGATATCTCCCTCTTTTACTCCTCCATAGCCTTTTTTTGCTGCTCTTATTAAAGTTCCTGAAGGAACGAATGGAAGTAGTCCTGCAATACCTAATCCTGCATTAGTCAATGTCGGGTCTTCTATAAAAGTTTTAGTATCAGCAGAAAAACCAACAATATCTCCTAAGACTGGAAATGGTGCTGTAAATAAAGCTGCTTTATCTAAATTGGACATACTATTATATGTATTAGAAATAAAGCCAGCTAAATTATCAAGTCCAGCACGCATGTCAATATCTTTCGATGCCTTTCCCGCTATTTGTTCAGCAGGAGTACCTTCGATACTTTGAACTGTTTGTCTAAGACGATTTGCCATAATAGCAGATACTTTACACCCTATACTTTCTATTAAGTATGTACTATATCATTAAACTCGCCAGTATGCAACTCTCTTTTGTTTGCGCCGAGGGTTTTCGTCATCTTCCCAATCTTTATCCTCAGTATGCTCTATACGCCAGCTTTCCTTGAGATACAATGCAGCCATAGTTAGTGCATCAACCTGATCGTCATGGGGTGCATAAGGAAAAGTAATTACTTCTTCTGCTAATTCATCTGCCCACTGTTTATTCTCCGGTAAGAAAATTCTACCTGACTCAAAGAGAGGGGTGACAGCGTGAAGTCTTGATGTCTTATCTTTATCTGGCATATACTCCAATACTGGTAGACCTGACCTTCTCATGTCCTGTATCAGAGACTGCCCTGAAGCTTTCTTTTCTACTAAACATATGTCAGGCTTGTGTGTTTTGTATTGTTCTTGTGCAATACGTCTTAGATCAGGATACTCATACCTTCCACGCTTACTCCCTAAGAGGATCATATTGGCTACTACCTGCTCTAAGCCAGTATCTTGATCCTCACTTACTGAGTGAAAGATGCCCCATGTCTGTATGACACTAAAATCAGCAGTATTACTGGTGGAAAAGGCTGTATCATATGTTTGTATTACAAACTCACATTTTGGTGGTTCATCTTCATCCCACCACTCAATCCAGTCCTTCTTTACAATACCACCCTCATCTGGTGTGGGGTTCTGCATGTAAAGACTTTCCCAGTACTTTGATCCATTAGTTGATCTAATCTCTAGCTCATCTAGACGTAAGACATCGTTCGTCTTCCATTCAGGGAAATAGCTGCTACCTACGGGTAATCCTAGTAGTTCAGAGGTAGGCTCGTCAATCCAAGCAGGAATTGAAATAACGTGCCAACGCTCTGATTCTCTCAGATCCATCTTTTCTTCTTGTTTTAGTAACCAGCCACATAGATCGTCATAGTGATATCTGGTATTAATAATAATAATTCTACCGTTAGGCATTAGGCGTGTTCGTAGACCTGACGGCCACCACTCCTTGATGTACCGCCTACCTGCATTAGAGATTGCATCTTCTTCTGACATTGCATCATCCAAGATAGCAATGTGTGCACCACGACCTGCAATCTGACTACGTACACCGGCAGCATAATAAGAACCACCGCCTGATGTCTTCCACTTACCTGCTGCTCTTACGTCTTGTCTTAGTAGAACTCCATTGAATACCTTCTGGAAGGTATCCTCACTGACTATATCCCTTACTGATCTGCCGAAGTCACTAGCTAGCTGATCAGAGTGACTGATGGACATAATCTCGTGGTTGGCATGCTTACCAATATACCAAGCAGGGAAAAGCTTAGAACAAATAACTGACTTAGAAGACCGGGGTGGTAGAAAGACCATCAGACGTTTAATCTCACCTGATTCTACCTTCTGTAATTTTTCTGCTATCAGCTCAATATGCTTCCCCATAACGAAGTCGGAGACAAGAAGAGGAGCAAACTTCTTAACGAAAGACAAGAAATCCTCATTGCACTTCCTATTTACTAGCTCTTTTAGATTATCTCTTACAGACATCAGAACATTGAAGTTTATTTCCTCATGCTGTTGTTCTGCTGACTCTAGTTCTCTAAGAACAGATACCATTATTTTACCTTTTTTTTTTGGGCTGTATTTTTATTATTTATATTATTTTATTTATTTTATCATATTCCTATTGCAAAGACAACGAAAATGTGATACCCTAATCTTTAGATAAGGCAGAAGAACTTATATATAGTAGTATATAGTAGTATATAGTAGTATATAGTAGTATATAGTAGTATATAGTAGTATATAGTAGTATATAGTAATATATAATAATAATATATAATAATAATATATAATAATAATATATAATAATAATATATAATAATAATATATAATAATAATATATAATAATAATATAT
>Ga0209047_1003051_pt1 | contig 10840 bp, 14 predicted proteins | sample SaaInlV_165m_DNA_3_FD_184681 | JGI IMG/M metagenome (GOLD analysis project Ga0209047, IMG submission 184681) | Marine microbial communities from expanding oxygen minimum zones in the Saanich Inlet - Saanich Inlet SI037_S3LV_120m_DNA (SPAdes)... | ecosystem: Environmental > Aquatic > Marine >...
CTGCAAGGCTTAAATGTACGCATTTACTTTTCATATTGGGATTGGTTAACTAGCCATCTTGGCCTTATTGGCTTTATCTAAGATGCTGAGGTCAAATGCGGGGTTGGTGGCGTCCATTTGGCGTTCCTTTTGAATAGGCACTGGCGGATATTGAATATCTGTACGGCTCATAAGCGTTGGACAATAGCCTCGCGAGATTTCCATAGAAAGTAAAGGTATATTGGTGGAAGTTAAGGAGATGTCAATAATCATTTGATGCCAACTAAATCCTACATCTGGGGCACGATACTTGGAATCGGCATGATTCTAGAAGGGTTTGCCACCATCCTAATCTCGCAAAATCTGTCGCCCCTTCATTACGCGTTGATAGGCGAATATGAGATAGTGGATAAACTGTTGCATACATTTAAGCCGTATGTTTTGCCAATGGGTGGGTTCGAGGTATTTGTTGGCGTTTTGATCGCCTATAAAAAAGCCATCGGCTGGTATCTGCTTTACTTGACTCTAATAGTGATGGGCATTGGTGCTTTAGTGTTTGTTGCGACTAACCTTTTGCAAGAATGGCTGATATTAGCCATCTGTTTCGCCTTCTCACTTTTTTGCCTCGTATTCTTGTGGCTACAAGTAAAGTATTGGCAAAGCAGAGCGTGATGACCCGCATCCTTATGTTGTTGCCTGGTTTGTTATCTATGGCATCTATTTATGGGGAATTCATGTGAAGAAGGTTTCGTTATTCGTTGATGTACAAAATATTTATTACACAACAAAATCAGCATATCAAAGTCATTTTGATTACAACAAGTTTTGGACTCAGGCAACCAAGAATAGACAAATCGTCACCGCAAGAGCCTACGCGATAGATCGGGGAGACAAAAAACAAATAGAATTTCAAAATATCCTAAGAGCGATCGGTTTCGACGTCCAACTCAAACCATTTATTACCAGACGGGACGGCTCGTCTAAAGGAGATTGGGATGTTGGCATCACAATTGATGTTATGGAATATGCGCCAGAATCCGATATTATTGTTTTGGCATCTGGTGATGGTGATTTTAATTTACTGCTAAAGAAAATTAAGGCCAAATTCGACACCGACAGTGAGGTGTATGGCGTCCCCCAACTAACTGCTGCGTCTCTAATTGCAGAGGCGACAACATTTAGGCCAATAGACGCTGAACTTCTTCTTCGCTAAAGGAAATTTATAACCCTCTTTCCCTATTTGGGCTAAGTGGTGTTTCTGGTGCTACAACGGTGCACGGTGCTGGGAGTGCTGGGAGTGCTGGGAGTGCTTCACCCATGATTGATTCGCTTATCTAGGAAAATCAGTGTTACCGTCGATATTACGAGTACCAATAATAAGGGGCACCCTATGACAAGCACCCAAAAGGTCATGCACCGCATTCTGTGCAAGTCTTATTGATGCTGTGTGTCTTGCGTAACAACATCGTTATTTGGGTTTAAAATAGCACCCTCAATGATTCAAAGCCTAGAAGAGATCTCGCTGTCATTGTGACGGCCGATGTCGTCAATTTCAGCATGATGATTAGTGGACAACGAGAATCGGCAGCTGCGCGTACTGCAATTCAAGCGACTATCGGCAGCGCAGAGTAACCTTGGAAGACTGCCCAGATGAACAAAACAGATAAGAGTCAAAACCAAACCGAAGCCGGTGTTTCAAGTGGCTCTGTGGCCATTGTTGGTGCAGGCTTAATCGGCCGGGGGTGGGCCATTGTGTTTGCCCGTGCCGGATGGCAAGTCAAGCTGTATGACCTCGACGTAGGCGCATTGGATGTTGCAAAAAAGGAAATTGCAAATCAATTGCAAATGCTAGTCAGCCACGGCCTTGGTTCTTCGCCTGATCTGATTATTCAAAAGATTCATTTTGAATCCGATCTGGCAACCGCGCTGACCGATGTTGGCTACGTGCAGGAATGTGGCCCCGAGGTGCTTGATGTAAAGCAGGCGCTTTTCAGTGAGCTTGATCGTCTGAGCGCGCCACATGCTATTTTAGCGAGCTCCACTTCTGGTTTTATGGCGTCCGAATTTGCAGCCCACCTCAGCGGGCGTCATCGGGTGCTGGTGGTGCATCCCGTTAATCCACCACATCTGGTGCCATTGGTAGAAATCTCTCCCGCAAAATGGACTGATCCAGACATCACTCAAACAGCCCACCAAATCATGAGTGCGGTTAAGCAAACACCGATCACGGTGCAAAAAGAGATTCCCGGATTTATTCTTAACCGTTTGCAAGGCGCGTTACTGAATGAGGCTTTGCGCCTGGTTCAGGGCGGGTATGTCACCCCCCAAGATGTTGATAAAACCATGCGTGATGGTCTGGGCTTGCGTTGGTCATTTATGGGGCCGTTTGAAACCATTGACTTGAACGCACCCGCCGGACTGGCTGACTACGCACAACGCTATGGCAAGATGTACCACGTTATGGCGGCGAGTCAATCTACGCCGCCGGATTGGGACAAATCATCCGTAGCCGGCATTGATGCTACTCGTCGGAAAGTCCTTAAGCGTGACGATATCGGCCAACGCCAAGACTGGCGAGACAATCGTCTGGCAGCGCTCGTCGCCCACAAATCCAAGCAGGAGAATTGACCCGTGGCTAAGCCAAGACACAAAGTTATCATTACCTGTGCCGTAACTGGCGCAATTCATACACCCAGCATGTCACCGTACCTTCCGGTTACGCCTGATGAAATAGCAGCCGCCGCGATTGCGGCTGCCGAGGCGGGGGCGGCTATTTTACATTTACATGCCCGCGATCCGGTAACCGGACAACCGACACAAGATCCGGATGTGTTCGAAAAGTTCCTGCCACGTATCAAACAAGCAACCGATGCGGTGATTAATATCACTACAGGCGGCAGTCCGCACATGACAGTGACTGAGCGCATGCAGCCTGCTGCGGTGTTTAAACCAGAAGTCGCTTCGCTCAATATGGGATCAATGAACTTTGGTTTGTATCCCATGTTAAAGCGCTTCTCCGAGTTTAATCACGAATGGGAACGCCAGCATTTGGAAAATTCACGGGATCTGGTGTTCAAAAATACCTTTGCAGATATCGAAACCATTTTGCGCATTGGTAATGAAAATGGCACACGTTTTGAGTTTGAATGTTATGACATTTCTCATTTGTACAATCTGGCACATTTCGTTGATAGAGGATTAGCCAAAACACCTTTGTTTATTCAATCGGTGTTTGGTTTACTGGGCGGCATCGGTGCACACCCTGAAGATCTTATGCACATGAAGCGCACCGCAGACCGATTGTTTGGTGATGATTATCAGTGGTCAATACTCGGGGCGGGACGTAATCAAATTCCACTGGCGTCGCAAGGCTTGGCACAAGGCTCCAATGTACGGGTAGGCCTGGAAGATTCTCTTTGGATCGCCCCGGGTGAACTGGCCCAAACCAACGCCGATCAAGTCAGTAAGATTCGTCAAGTTATCGAAGGCTTATCCTTTGAGGTGGCAACACCGGATGAGGCGCGCGCGACGCTGCAACTTAAAGGCGCCGATCAGGTGGCATTTTAATTATCAGGAGTGTTTGACATAAATTCTTTAAGAATCAGCGCCTATTTACATGGTTGAGACAATGAACATGGTTAAGGATTTGCGGGTATTGGTCACAGCGGGCGCCGGCGGTATCGGGTTGGCCATTGCCCAGACTTTTGCCCGAGAAGGCGCACGGGTGCATATCTGCGATATATCCAAACAGGCATTAGCTGATTGCGCCACAGCACATCCTGACTGGGGTATAACCGACTGCGATGTATCGCAAGAGGCGCAAGTCGCTCAATTATTTGAAGAGGTTAGTCGTCAAATGGGCGGGCTTGACGTACTTATCAATAACGCTGGAATAGCCGGTCAAACAGGGGGTATCGAAGAGTTGTCCAGTGACAAATGGCGCCAGACTATCGATATAAACCTAAACGGTCAGTTTTATTGTGCGCGCCTCGCTGTACCCATGTTAAAGCAATCTGACAATGCTTCAATTATCTGCCTGTCCTCGGTGGCCGGTCGTTTGGGTTATGCGTACCGTACGCCCTACGCGGTAACCAAATGGGCCATCATTGGTTTGATTAAAAGCCTGGCGATCGAGCTGGGGCCACAAGGGATCAGGGTTAACGCCTTGTTGCCCGGTATTGTGGAAGGGCCTCGAATAGAGCAGGTTATTTCCGCAAGGGCAAAAACGGTGGGAGTTTCTTATGAAGAGATGGAGCAAGAATACATCAATAAGGTTTCCCTTCGAAAAATGGTGACGGCGCAGGATGTTGCCAATCAAGCACTGTTTCTTTGCTCGCCTTTGGGGGCCAAAATTTCAGGTCAGCCGATCAGTATTTGTGGAAATGTGGAGTACTTGTAGTTTCTTGGTTTCGCTGAATAAGTGCCATTGGTTATTTAACCCGTAAAACGGATTCTGAGATACCCGCACAAAATTGAGAGTCATCTCTCGTCACATTCTGTATCCAATCACTTTTAGAAAATCCGGGCCATGACAGGGCCTCGGTCGCTGTGTTTGACCACAACGATGGTGCATTCCCAGAGCAAATACTTAATTAACGAAATTCCGGATATCCAAGCGCCCAGTGCCTGCCATTAGCGCAAAGACGCCCCAACCGGCCTTTACCGTTTAAAGGCCTGCATCAGGCGACCTGATTCGCTATCTCCTGGGGGGTTATCAACCGACAGTGTAGTATTCAGGTTATCCTGGGTTTTTATATCCCCTCCAGCGTGGCGAGGCGGTATAAAACCGGCCATCAGAAAAGTCTTCAGCCGATCTGCAGGGTAATAAGCCGCGGTGGTTTTGGGCAGTGCGCCCCCTTAACTCGCGCCGTAATGGGCCTTCCGCTGGGTCTCAAAAAGCGTTCGTCAGACGCTGAATCAGATAATGTCCCCAATTCGCCAATAGCTAGCTTCGCTCTGTTGGGGCTTATCACTACGCTCCCACCAGGCGTTCTGTAGCGTCCCATAATGGGTGGAAGCCACGCTATCAACAGCTTAAAGAGGTGCCATGATTCGCGTTATGAGGCTTGTACCAAACCCGCAATGGTGCCCTGGCTGGCTAGGCTGATGACATTATCAGCAACGCTCACTGAAAACACATGCCTATTGCTTGGTTGGTTATTTCTGACTATTGATCAAAAATGAATTAAAATTAAACACTCATGAAACTTGGCTACTTGCTCTTTACGGCGCTTGGTTTGATCGTCTGTATTGCAATCTTCTGGATCGGTTGGAAACTCGCCTGGAAGGGCGCTGACGATGATCCACATGTTAAATAGTCTTTCGCCCCGCACCCAATCGACGCTCGCTTTTTGCATGTGTGCGCTGCTATTTCAGGAATAACCTATGCGATTCACTATAATTCTCTTGCTGATTATCTCGCTGGTCGGTTGCGTTTATCCCTTTTTCGCATCCGCTTGACTGATTGGGCTTAATTGAGCTTTGTACACTGCACGCATCCTTGCCGGCCTGTTGTGCGTGTCTTGCCTTGGCGGTTACTTTTTTAGCAACGACCTGCGCTGGCTGTACGGTGCTTTCAGCATCGCAGCTATACCGATCCTGGTACAACTTATCTGGCGAGAGCGGATTTTGGTGAAAGACCTATTTCGGCCACGCAATCTCTGATACACGGCTCGACATGGATTACATCATATTGCTCTTGGTTGGAATTAGCGTGCTCGTATTACTTATCGTGCACCAGGATATCATCCAGTTCGGGGAAGGCTACAACAAGATTATCAGTCGACTGTGCCCGCAACTAGGATCAGTCAATCGATCAATGAAAAACGCGGCCACGCTTGGTTGCACTGTGTTTTTCGGTGGCGTTATCGCTCACGCATACACAAGCGATGACAGTTGGGTGTGGAACGGTCTAATGTTCGCGATCGTGCCGCCGCTTATTCAGTTATTTCGGGGGAAATCGAAAAAGTCATCTAGCTGACGCTGATTAACCGAGTGTTCTCCGGAGCGCCAACTGAAACGGGGGTTTCGCAGTTACATCTCAACTACATCTCAACTACATCTCAACTACATCACAAATAATCCAATCATCCCAATCGCAAACACACTCAGCCCGATAATGAGTACTACTCTGCCCACACCTTGCATTTCACTCAAACCGCTACTTTGCTCACTCATAACAACCATTACTCATAATTAGATTCGCCAAGGCTGAAGTATATACTGCCGTTAAAGGTGGAGCCATTTGTTTGTGCACTCATAGTCCGATTTCTGACTAGAAAATCAGTCAAACATCTCGTTAGGTAACCATGGGCTGCGCCAGTATCCATAGGCTTGCCATGGTGTACAGAACCATCAGCAAGACCATTGGTATCTGGCTCAAAAACGCGGCACGGCCGCTGCCAAAGATGCGGCCTGCCACCACATGGGCAAGGTATACCGCGTACACATGGCCTAAGACCACGAAGCCGACTGCCAGGTACCAGGCCACACGGGCACTCAGCAGGTCAGTATCAACCTGGTAGTACGCAGTCCCAAATAGATCCCAGCTATGCCCCAACGGATCAGATATAAGGGGAATCGCATACTGCCCGGTAATGAGTAAAAACGACACATAGTGGGCCAGATGATAGGCAATCGCAATCGGGACCAGAGTCAGCACGAAAAGACTCGCAAGCTCTAGAGTGGTTTTTGGCTGGTCGACTCGGTTACTGTCACCATAACGTTTGGCAAACTGGCGCATCAATGCACAAAAGAATAGATAGATCAGCAGGAAGCCGCCAGAAAATAGAACCAGTGCGGCACTGCCTACCCACCGGATTTCGCCGGTCAGGGTTCGGTCCAATACGTGGGTCCACAAACGAGTCTCCAATAAGCCATCGAAGGTAACTGTCGCCAATAACACGATGACCAGGACCATCATCGAGAAAGTGACTCGCTGATCGTTCAACAGCCCCAGCGCTGGGGGTCGTAGATTCCATTCCCAACGGTCCGACGCGGCTCTACTGAGGCAGTGGTAACCGTTCACGCAATCTTGCGTTTTACCTCGACAAACAGGAATAGCACAGCTATTGATCAACGCCTTGTCATTGGCGACTCGTAGTTCCAGTGGTGCGAACCGAGCCAGTATTCCAAAGACGATCGAAAAGGCATCTGCGTTCTGTAACCAGACATCACGCCCGTATACGAACATTCCGGCCCATGTGACGAGCGCGTAAATAACGATCGCGAAAGCTAAATTCTGCGGTACGGTGCCGTCAGGCCAGATTAATTCGGCCCAGAAAAATATCAGTAGTCCGGCGACTGCTGGCCACATAGCTAATATCGGCGGGTACGGGCGAGCCAAGGACAACTGACCACCGCTCGCCAGACGGTAGAACATCCGCTCGGCCCAAAAGAAGATTGTTCGAAACGGGTTAATAAGCGCCCACAAATCCCCAATGAGAGCGCAGACGAATGCCACCCCAACCCACCAGACCACCCAGACCATCACCGGCGCAAGGTTAGCAAACGGGTCTTGGTCCCCTACGAATCCTGCCAGCACTGTTGCAACCAGGAAAATGACAGCCAATAGCCGGGCGGCTCCCAGTGGTAGCCAGTGCGCCAGGCCGCGTATAAGGCCAACCCTCAGCAGGTTTACGCGAGAATAGGTTGTTGTAGTTCTACGACCATGGTCGACCCGGCCAATAATCACGAAGCTGAGTACGATTGTTGCACCGGCACCAATCACCCACAACCCTAACGGGATGGGCAAATCATAACGTTGTCTGAAACCATGGGCCACGACCGCTGGCGAAAACGCAACAGCACTCACCGCCAGGATAAATCGACAGGCCGTACCCAAATTTTCTAAAACCTTGTTTATCCGCATTGCACCTCCTGCAAAGACAACGAACGGGCTACCCATTGTGAGGCTCTACCCTCAACGAGGTCAGTGGTAAGCGAATACCAAAAAGCGAGAACCGCTTAACATCAGCTCTCGGGCCATTTGGGGGTATCTGATCTTCGCCTCCGCATTAACTACAGTCGCGGTCGATATCACCCCAAGGCAATCGTGTACGACAAAGAATAGCTTGATCGATGTCAGACTCAATGCCGATTGCATTTGTCAGGTCGGCATCGGTTAAATCAGCGCTACCAAACCTTGCACCGGTTAGATCGGCGCCCTGAAGAAAAGCACCCGATAACTGGGCTTCGCGCAGATCAGCTTTCCTGAGATTTGCCAGAAGCAAATAGGCACCTTGTAGATCAGCTCGGCTCAGGTTTGCTTTGCGCAGATCTGCGTTGATCAACCGAGCACCGCGAAGATCTGCCCGACTGAGGTTGGCGCCGAATAGATAGGCGCCGGTCAGATCGGCTCCGCTAAGTTCAGCCTCATCAAACCGCGCAGCGTTTAGATCAGCCTTAGCCAGCTTCGCTCCGTTCAGTACCTTACGCCGAAGATTTGCGCCGCGCAGGTCGCAGCCCGGGCATTCATTAGTATCCAAGAGTTGCGTTAAGCGGGCATCGTAGGACTCGGTGTCGCCCCTTTGATTCTGGTCGACTCCCCCGGGTCGAAAATGCACTGCAAGCCGGATATACGATCGTCCGCTGCTATCGAAGAGGGCTTGTGGGGCGAGCCGTTGTTGGCTTGTCGGTAGCGACTTTGCGGCGTGCACCGTGTCGCTATAGCCCAGCACAGACAGTGCTGAGAGGACAACGAGCGAGCCACAAAACTGACTAACTCGGTCTCGATACGCCCAGCCTAGTCTACGCATGTGTCCTGCGAATCCAAACAGTCCAGAAAGGGCAGCCAGGCAACCCAATAAATTTTCTCGCTAGCTGGGGGCAGAGCCTCCAGGCCAACAATTTACTGGGACTGGCTCACCATATAGTCAACAGCTGCCTTGACTTCATCATCACTTAAAGCTGCATTACCGCCTTTGCCCGGCATCACGCCAGACGAGCCCTGAAAGCCGTTGATGGCGTTGGCATATAGCGAATCGGCGCCCGCCTCAATACGTGACGTCCAGGCAGCAGCATTACCTACCTTCGGTGCGCCCGCTATACCCGCGCCATGACAGGCGATACACGATGCCTGATAGACCTTCTGTCCATCTACTGTAGTTTCAGTAGCGGCAGTTTCAGTAGCTGCACTTTGCGTAGTCGTCGAGGTACTTTGCGCCTGGGCTGTACCGATCTGGCCAACAGCAGCGAGTCGAGCTGCGATCCCTGAGCCGTCAGTCATTAGCGACAGGCGGCTCGCTGCAGCACGGTCAGGGGTATTGAGGTGATGCTCGACGAAAATGAATCCAAATAAAAAAAGCGTCAAATGGAAAATGATCAGATAGATTTTCATGATTCTTGATTCTGTTCTAGTGCGGGTAACCTATACAAGGGCTTTACAGCGTTGACGTTATTCTGCACCACCAAAGAAGATCATTCGGGTGAGAAACACGTGATCGCCTTCGAGAGTACCGATCCCCAAAAAGACCAGTAGCAACAACGGTGGCACGATGATTGTATAGACCAGCGCCATACGTTCCCACATCATGTGCATGAAAACCGCAACGATCAGTCCCGCCTTGAGCATCATAAAGACAATGATCAGAAACCAGCGCAGATAACCTTCGAACTGAAAGTAGTCGACCATGTAGGAGAACGCACTCAGTACGAACAGTAAAGTCCAAATCTTGAAATAAATGCCAAGTGGATGTTGTTGACCTTCAGATGATGTCATGATTTTCCTACCAGAGATAAAAGACTGCAAATATGAATACCCAGACCAGATCGACAAAGTGCCAATACAGACCCATGATCTCGATCATGCCGTAATCCTGTTTACGACCTGTCATAAAACCGGGTTCTTCACGATCCATCTTGCCACGTAAAACTTTGAAAGCCATGATGAACAGAAATATCACACCAATAGAGACGTGTGTTCCATGGAATCCCGTCACCATGAAAAAGATTGCTCCAAACTGTGGTGCCCCCATGGGGTTCCCCCAGGGTCGCACCCCTTCATCGACTATCAGTTTGGTCCACTCGAAAGCCTGCATACCTACGAAGGTGGCACCGAGGAGAGCCGTTGCGAGTAACAACCAGAAGGTGACCATCCGGTTTTTTCGGTAACCAAAATTGACGGCTAAAGCCATCGTGCCACTGCTGGTAATCAACACAAACGTCATGATGGCGATCAGCAAAAGCGGGACATGATTCCCGCCGATGTTTAAGGCAAAAACCTCACTCGGATTAGGCCACGGAATCGTGGTCGACATCCGAACTGTCCCGTAGGCGATCAGAAAACAGCTGAAGATAAACGTATCGCTGAGGAGAAAGATCCACATCATTACCTTTCCCCAGGGGGTTTTCTTGAACGCACTCTGGTCAGAGGACCAGTCAGCGATCACACCTGGTGTGCCATCGAGCAGCGGTGCCCCAGCCATGGCGGCTTGCGCAGATTGCGTCATGTGTTTTTCTTCTCCTTAAGTGACCAACAACAGACCAAACATCACCAGCCAGACCAGCAGCAGAAAGTGCCAGTAGACGGCGCACAGCTCTACGCTCATTCGAATCTTGTCTGTTTCAGCACCTCGCCACAATCTGAGTGATGCCCGCAACCAGGCAACCAGGCCGCCCAGCAGATGCAGGCCGTGTAGCCCAGTGATGAGATAAAAAAACGAGTTCGAAGGATTAGTGTCGACAAAATAGCCCAGCGATCCCAGTTGTTGCCAAACCAGAAACTGCCCCACTAGAAATGCAAATGCAAGCGCGCCACCTGCCAGCAGTCCACGGCGAACACGATCGGCCTGTTGATGCCTGGCCGACGTACGGGCCCACTGCAGTGCGACGCTACTCAAGATCAGGATTGCCGTGTTCAACC
>Ga0209047_1003054_pt1 | contig 10833 bp, 7 predicted proteins | sample SaaInlV_165m_DNA_3_FD_184681 | JGI IMG/M metagenome (GOLD analysis project Ga0209047, IMG submission 184681) | Marine microbial communities from expanding oxygen minimum zones in the Saanich Inlet - Saanich Inlet SI037_S3LV_120m_DNA (SPAdes)... | ecosystem: Environmental > Aquatic > Marine >...
AAATGCTGGAGCCTGTGAAACCGTTGACTATATCGATCCCAAACTTTTGCGCGGCTCGAGCGGTATCTTTCATTTCTTCAATACAGCGTTCGTTAATGCCCGCCCCATCTCCGTCGCCCCAAATTTGGTCGGAGAGAATCAATTTATGTCGTTCATCAATGACGTCCAGAACGCCTTGACCGACCAAGTGGTTACTGATTGCAAAACATTGCAGGTTATGTCGTTCTAGTTGCTCTTTTTTTTGAGCACAGTAGTTTTCATCATTAAGAGCTGCTTGGACGTTGAAATGGTCGCCCCAACAGGCGAGTTCGATTCCGTCGTAACCGAACTCGGCCGTTTTTTGACACATTGTCTCAGCTGGTAGGTCTGCCCATTGGCCGGTGAAAAGAGTGACAGGACGTGTCATGGTTCGAGTTCCTTAGATTGATGATTTGGAATAGATAATGCTACTGTTATTGTGTCGCTGTTTTGCGTGATATTCAAGTCCTAGTGGTAGCTTCCGGTCATTTTGCCCGCTCGGATGCGTTTGAGGGATAGTTTGGGTAAAACTGTAGCCGTGAATGAACCCTTGGTTTGTTGGTTGGAGGATTAGCTCATCAATTGTTCGAGTTGATCGACGAGTGAACTAAATTGGGCGAGTGCAGTATCGACGGGACCAGACTGTTCCATGTCCACACCAGCACTTCGTAATAAATCGAGGGGGTCTTGGCTGCAGCCACCTTTTAGGAATGTGTGGTATTCGTTCAATTCGTCGGCACCACCAGCGAGCACTCGTCGACTCAAGGCAATGGCTGCGGATAATCCCGTTGCGTATTTGTAGACATAGAATGCGCGATAAAAGTGCGGGATGCGAAAGCACTCTAGAGGCAGACAATCATCGATGACAAATTCCGGGCCGAAGTAATCTCGCAACAACTGTCCATACACGTCTTGGAAAGTTTGCACGGTCAACGGTTGTCCCTGTTCGGCCATTTCATGTGTGATTTTCTCAAACTCGGCAAACATCGTTTGACGAATGATGGTCCCGCGAATTGCATCAATATCTCGGTTGACTAAAAATGCTCGCTCGCGATCATTGTTGGCTTGTTGCATCATGGTTTCACTTAGCAACTGTTCGTTAAAGGTGCTGGCAACTTCGGCAACAAAAATAGTGTAATTGTAGTATTCGAAGCTTTGAGCAGCCGAACTGTTGAACGAATGCATTGAATGTCCCGCTTCGTGTGTTAACGTAAAGACATCGTTCAGTACCGCGGGTTTGTAATTCATCAGGATGTATGGGTCGCCGACAAAGGAACCCGCGCTGAATGCGCCACTTTGTTTACCCTGATTTGGATAGCGATCACACCAGCGTCCGCGGAGCCCCGCTGCAAGTGTTTCACAATACTCCGTGCCCAGAGGGGCTAGTGACTCTAAAACAAGATCAGTTGCTTGTTCCCATGAGCGATTGACTTGCAAATCACTGATGATGGGAACATACGTATCGTAGGCATGCAGTTTATCGAGGCCCATGAGTCGCCGCCGTAGGTCGTAATAGCGGTATAACGGTTCAAAATTATTACGGACGGATGTGATTAAATTGTCATACACGGTCGCTGGTACATTGTCGGGAAACATTGCGGCAGCGCGGGCACTTTGATAGCCACGGGCGCGAGCGTAATAAACATCCTTTTGAATCGAGCCGCACAACGTCGCAGCGAGGGTATTTTCATGTGCCTTGAATTGATCATAGTATTGACGAAAAGCCGTTTTTCGCACATCGCGATTGGGCGAAATCAAGAGTTGCGAGAAAGTAGCATTGCCCAATTCAACTTGCTCACCTTTTTCATTTTCGACAAATCCAAATTTCAAATCAGCATCATGCAATTGGCGAAATGTTTTACTCGCGGTGCCGGCCATTTCAGCTTGCATCGCCAATAATTGTTCCTCTGCAGGGCTCAGTGTATGGTCTCGATATCGCAGAATACGTGTAAGTAGTAACTGATAATGTTGCAGGCAATCGCTGGCCATAAGTGAGGACATTGAATCGGCGTCGATGGCTAACAACTCAGGTCGGATCCAACTGCCAGCTTCCGCTGCGCGGGCACCAAGATTCTGCATCCGCGACTCGAGCGCTTGGCAGTCAACGTCCGCTTGATTCTCGGTTAGCCGTAGGAAGGCATAGTAACCAAGACGTTCCATGAGTTGTTCAGTTTCGCTATCAAAGGCGAGCAGTTCGGCCAAGGTTTCAGCACTCTCGCTGAGCCTGCCTTGAAAGCTAGCATACTTTTCCAAGCAATTCTCAGCTCGCATATAATCCTCATTCCACTGCTGCACTGACTGATACAGACTGCCGAGATCCCAGGTATCGCTGTGCGCGACTTCACTACGAGCTGGTAAGGTTACCGTTGTTACTGCTACTTTTGATGATTGGGATTCTGACATGAGTAATAAACCGTGAGAGTGTTGTTGGAGAGCCACCTATTATGCAAGCTAAAGTTTGCATAGGTTAGCAATAAAAAGGAACAGGATGGGTTGTTGTGGATGTTACCGCAGTTACCACTGCCAGACACCGGAGCCCCATGATAGCCCAGCGCCGAAACCACTAAAAAGTACTTTATCGTTTGGGTTGATCAGGCCAGCTTGATAGGCTTCGTCGAGTGCCAATGGAATACTAGCGGCGGACGTGTTTCCGTAGCGATCAAGGTTCACAAAAACGTCGTCTTTGTTGAGGCCCAGTTCGGTCGCCGCCGCTTGTATGATCCGATTGTTGGCTTGGTGCAAGATCGTTAGATCAACATCGGCCGGTTTTATTTGAGCGTAATCTAAAACTTGGTTGACGGAGTCCGACAATGTGCGGATCGCCCATTTAAAGACACTGCGTCCATCCATGGTCAGATACTGTAATTCTTGAATTAACGATTCTGGTGTGGTTGGGCAGCGAGTACCGCCGGCTGGCATGTGAAGTAGCTGTGCCCCGTTTCCATCAGCGCCGAGAGTGTAGGAATGGAAACCTTGGTCTGGTGTGCCGGGTCCGATGACAACCGCACCAGCTCCATCGCCAAAGAGCGGGAACGTTTTCATGTCTTTGGGATTCACTGTACGACTCATCAAATCGGCACCGATGACGAGCACTCGCTGGTAGGTGCCGCACGCGACAAACTGCATCCCCGTAATTAAAGCGTACATAAACCCCGCACAGGCTGCTCCAATATCCATTGCTGGGGCATCGGACCCGAGCATGCGTTGAACGTGGCAGGCGGTTGATGGTGTGGGTTGATCGGGAGTGATTGTTGCCAGCAATATCAGATCGATTTCGCTAATATTGATATTGCCATTGTCCAGACATCGCACTACTGCTTCATAGGCGATATCGCTTGTGGCTTGATCGTCGGTGGCCCAACAGCGAGCTTGGATTCCTGTTCGTTTGACAATCCAATCGGCGTCATAGCCTAATTCTGTAAGCTTTTCATTGCGGACGACGTTTTCAGGAGCATAAGATCCGGTGGCTAGTATTTGGACACCTGTCAAACGATTGACTTGGCGGCTTTGAGAGGCGACCACAAGGCAATCGGTTTCTGGAGGTGACGACGAAGAAGCAGGGTTTGTCATATAGCCAATAGTTTAGCAGGGGGAGGTAACAGGGAAAGCAGTGAGCGGTTGAGGAAACTTTAGACTAATCGATGTTGGACGTCGATCCAACTACCGGAGGTATTAGATTCGAGCACTGCATCTGCGATAAGTTGAGCATTGAGGCCATGGTCAAAGCTAGGTATAGCCTCACGATCTTCAGTGATTGCGGAACAGAATTCCCAAATAAGGTCATAACGGAATACATCGGCTGGTTTGCCTTGCGTTATATCACGTGGGCTCCCGCTGGGTTTAAGGTATTCTTCTGGGACATCGATGGCGTCTACATCTTGTCCAGTTTTACCTATCCAAATTTTATTGGGTTCGTGCAGGTGATAGCGAACGGTTCCTTCGGAGCCATTGATTTCGGCGAGTTCGTGGCCAAAGCCATCGAAGTTATATCCTTTAGCAACGGTGGTTCCTTCCCAGACGCCGACTCCACCGTTTTGGAAAACACCAATCAGTGCCGACCAATCATCGACGTCTGACGGAGGGCAAGATTCTCCGGCGGTGGTTTCTTCGCGAGAACAGAATTGAGCGACGCTGCCACAGAGCTTATCAATTTTTCCCATGAGGTCCATCGCAAAATCGATGCGATGGATTGTCATGTCAAACAAATCTCCCGCTCCAGCGGTTTTCTTATACTGTCTCCAGCCCCAACTTGTTTCGGGCCAATCTAAAAATCGTTGACTGCGAAAATGTCGCGGTGCTCCGATGGCACCGGAAGTTACAAGGTGGTGGATGTATCGCATTGATGGTGCGAAGCGATAGGTAAAGGCGGTCATATGTACGACGCCAGCGGCGACCGCTGCGTCACGCATTTCGTGAACTTCGTCGCCGGACAGACCCAATGGTTTTTCGCACATGATATGTTTACCGTTGCGAGCGGCTGCGATAGCCATGTCTTTATGAGTAAAATTGGGTGTGGCAATAATGATGGCATCAATGTGCGGGTCGGCGCACAACGCCTCGTAATCGGTGGTTGTTTTTTCGATGCCCCAGTCACTCTTTCGTTGCTCAAGTAATGCTTCGTTACCATCACACGCGGCAACAAGTTCCGCTCGAGGATCAATCCGAATGCCGGGTACATGGTGGTAATCGCTAACTGCGCCAGCGCCAATGATGCCAATACGGATGGGCTTTGACGCAGCAGATTCAGTGTGCACATTCATTAGATGTTCTCGATTACGGTGTGTTAGAAGGCTTAATAAGTTGTACGCAGTTTAATATTTTACTGGAATTCGATAAACGCCCTCCGATTAACTATTCGTCGGCAAAATAGCAATAAAATACCTACTAACCCCCCAAAGGAAGGTGTTGTAGGTTGGGTTACTGAATTACATTAGGTTTTTCGACATAAGAGTCTTGTAGCGGTTAGTGAGGAACACTGCGTTGCTACGGCTCAAGCATTATCTATTTTAACAAGCTATTATATGTGCATTCTTGCAATTCAGTACAAATCGGTGCCGGAAGCCCCGATTTTGGTCGCCGCAAACCGAGATGAGTTTTATGAACGTCCAAGTACGACACCGTCGATTCAAGCCGGCAAGCCAAGGATTCTTGGTGGTGTGGATCAACAATCTGGTGGTACGTGGCTAGGCGTTAATCAACATGGTTTATTCGTAGCAGCGTGTAATCGCCGTAAGTTGATTCCCCCAGTGGTCCCTCGTTCACGTGGTATTCTTTGCCGAGAATTGCTTCGTAGTCGATCCGCCGCGGAAGCAATCAGTGTTGCGATGGAAGAGTTATCCTCGAATCGTTATGAAGGCGTGAATTATGTCATTGCCGATGGCGAAGCAGGTTGGGTAATTCATGGCACGAATGAACCAGAAGTGGTTGCCTTAACTGAAGGACTCAACGTCATCAGTAATCGCAATTTAAACGACCCTCGTGACGAGCGTTGTCAGTTGGCAAAACGATTGCTGACTTTGCAAAAGTTAGATTCGCCGGTTAAATTTTTAGCGGTCGCCAGCAAAGTATTTGCCCGCTCTCCCAGTTCACCGATGCGTCCGAGCATGGTCATCCGCAACAAAGATCGTGGCACGGTTAGTTCCACATTAATTGCGTTGGGATTGAAACCACGTGACGCGATTTACCAGTTTACTTCAGGTGCACCTGACGAGAACTCATTTGAAGATTACTCACCAATGTTGCGAGATATTCTGAGTCGCGGATTGCGTGAAGCCAAATTGCAAGCAGCGACTGTTTAATGCATACAGCCTACTGTAAAGAATCGTTAAAAGACATCGTTCGCGAGAAAGCGTTAGAGTTTGGCGAGTTCGTATTGGCTTCAGGAAAAATCGGTAAGTACTATTTGGATTGCCGAAAAGTTACGCTTGATTCACAAGGCGCAAAACTGATCGCACTAGGAATTCTGGAGATGCTCGGCGAAACATTGCCCGATGCCGTTGGTGGAATGGCAATTGGCGCTGACCCTATTACGGCGGCAGTGTTGACGGAAGCCGCAACTCAGGACAAAGAATTACGAGGCTTTATTGTTCGCAAAGAAGCGAAGGCACACGGTAAGGGCAATCAAGTTGAAGGTCCTGTTCAAGCGGGTGACCGAGTGGTGATTGTTGAGGATGTTGTCACAACAGGTGGCAGTAGTTTGAAAGCGATCGAGTATGTTGAAGCGGCCGGCTTGAAAGTTGAAGGTGTTATTGCCATTATTGATCGACTAGAAGGTGGTCGCGAAGCTTTTGCCGCTGCCGGACATGAACTCCGCACACTCTTTACCGTGCGTGACTTTGGCATTGAAGGCTAGTTTCATGGTTGAAACTGTAAACATTTAGCATTGTGTGTGCGGGACCGATTCAGCGTTGGATTGTGACTTGGCTACCAGCGCTGAGAATGCTAAAAACATCGCGAGCATCAACTGGGTCCATGCCAATACTGCCGGCACCTGCGGCGGGCACTTGAGCATTGGCTGCTGAGCCGTGGATGCTGACATTGCCACCGAGATCCATCCAATGATGTCCAAAAGGATTGGAGCCATGACCGCCGGGGATAATAGTGCCAGCACGCGTACTGAAAATACGATCGAGTTGTTTATCAAGAATTGTGTAGGTTCCCGCGGGTGTACTTTGTCCGTTGGCTACGGCAATACTAAATCGTCCCGCATAAAGGTGCCCTACAAATAGCGTCAGCTCATTTGTTTGCAGGCTAACTTGAGCTCGAAAGGGTCCACGTACAACCTTGATTTCTGTACCTGGTGTAACTGTTGTATCACTTGCGATGCCGTTGATATTCAGCAACAGTGGCACAGGGATTCGGTGGTCATGAGCGATAGTAGCGATGGTTTCATTGAGTCCGACGGCGTACATCGGCTCCATGTAATGTTTTTGAGAATAAATAACTTCACCGGCCAAATAATCTAATACGGGCAGTAATTGCTGATGTTGAGCCGCTGAAAGTTCGGGGCTCCGATAATAGACGCTCAAGGCCAGCAGTGCTTCGCGCAGATGTCCTGCTTGAATTTGTTGTTGTGCGGCGAGCCAAGCTCTTGTGAATACTGGTGTTTGAATGCCCGCTGCGTCAAACGATGGTGTTGGCGGTTGAGCCGCGGTGGAAAATTCTGGAGGCCGAAGGCTTCCGGGGATATTCTTGTCGCTTTGATTCCAAACTTCGTCTAAGTTGACATCGGGTGCAAGCGGAAAAGCATCATCGGTGACTGCCGCGGTTACTGCAGTATTGGGCGGTGTGCCAATGGTCGGCACTTCTGGTTCTGTGTCGGATTGAGTTGTTGATACAATGACAGCGTCTTGTATTACTTTGGGAGTCGGGATGAGGTCAGTCACAACGGCAGGGTTTTCTAGGGCGGCTGCGGCCGGAGATGTAAACTCACCATCCTCGGCGGCAGCATTTTCATCAGGTGTAATGGTCAACGGAGGTTCACTGTTAATCCCTTTTAGCAGTTCATTGGCAGTAACTTGTACGCCGAGATCTAGTTCGAGCTCGCTTTCGCCAGTCGGGTCTGAGGTGATCAGCCCATCGTCAGGAGCGGGTGCGGTGCCTTTGTACAGTACGACATACGCACCATATAAAATGACAAGCATGAAGGTGAAGATGAATAGTGTTTTTACCTTTTGCATTTCTTCGTCCTCGACTGACATTCCAGAGCTTAAGCTTGGAATAGTTGCTAAAGTTAAATAAAGTTATGTTCGTGGTTTGGCGATTAATGTGACACAATGCATCCTCTACCATCTCAACCATATTCCGAAGAAGATGATTACGATCAATGGTCCGAATCCGACGTGTGGGATGACGACGAATCGGACGTAATGCCTTGCCCTGAATGTGGCGAGCAGGTTTATGAATTTACAGATCAATGTCCTTATTGTCGTCAGTACATTTCACTGTCCACTCAAACCACAAACGCTTGGCAAGGCCGACCTTGGTGGTGGATTCTCTTGGCTTGCCTAGGCATTCTTGGAGTGCTCTTCACATTGTGGGGTGCGATGGGTTTTTGACTCCGTCATCGCGCACACAATACATCGCAATAGTAAGCGAAATCGGTTCTTTAGTGCTAGAGCAATAGTGGCCACAAATTGACACTAATTAGCACAAATTAATCCCTCCAGGCGGATTATTGGGTTACGAATTATCCGCGTAGGATTTTACGGATAGTATCCAGTCGTTTCTGTAGTTCTTCTTCGAAACCGCGATCGACGGGGCGATAATAAGTTTTCTCGACGCCGAGGTAGTCTAGATCGGCAATGCCGTCGGGATGGTTGTGGGCATATTTATAACCAGCGCCGTGCCCAAGTTGTGTGGCTCCGCCATAATGAGCATCGCGCAACTCACGTGGCACTGGAATCACTCGGCCTTGTCGTATATCGGTTCTTGCTTCGTTGATAGCAACCGTGGCGGCGTTTGATTTGGGTGCACACGCTAAGTAGGCCACGGTTTGCGACAGCGTTAATTGACATTCGGGTAAGCCGACCATTTCACAGGCTTGCATGCAGGCAACCGCTAGCGTCAGTGCCAGTGGGTCTGCATTACCAATGTCTTCACTTGCCAAGATTACCAAACGACGGCAGATAAACCGGATGTCTTCACCACCCTCGAGCATTCTTGCGAGCCAATAGATACCAGCATCCACATCACTACCACGGATGCTTTTAATCAATGCGCTGGAGATATCGTAGTGCTCATCACCAGTGGGATCATAGTGTACGGATTTTCGTTGGACGGATTCTACCGCCAGTTGTTTATCAAACGTCAACGGAAAATTGGTATTGGAGAGCACTCCAATTTCCAATATCGAAAGTGCTCGGCGAGCATCACCATCGGAAATGTTCGCAATATATTCACAGGCTTCATCGGTTAGCGTAACTTCATATCGGCCCAACCCGTTATAAGTATCTGTGAGAGCCCGCTTAAGCAAGCATTGAATATCGTCGATTTCCAAGGGTTCAAATTGAAAGACCGTACTGCGACTCATCAAGGCATTGTTGACCGCAAAGAATGGATTGGCAGTCGTGGCACCCACAAGAGTTACGACTCCATTTTCTACATCGGGTAGCAGCGCATCTTGTTGCGATTTATTGAAACGGTGAATTTCATCAATAAATAGCAGCGTGCGGTCGCCGCCAGTTTGCAATTCGTTGCGTGCGTCTTCGAGAACGGCGCGGAGATCTTTGACTCCGCTGGTAACAGCACTGAGTTGACGAAAACGGCTTTTTGTTTCCGCGGCTAGGAGTTGTGCGAGCGTAGTTTTTCCAGTTCCGGGTGGACCATAGAACAGCACTGACCCTAAACGATCAGCTTGTAATAACCGCCGCAACAGTTTTCCTTCGCCTAAAAACTGTTTTTGCCCGACGAATTCATCGAGTGTTTTGGGTCGCATCCGCGCAGCCAAAGGCTTGACGCGATCTAGATTTGATTGCTCGGAAGATTCAAACAGTGAACTCATGGCTCGATCCTTCGATGTAGAGCGCCTGCAATGCAGAAAATATTTATTATCTTTCTTACAAAAATTGTACGGAATTCTGACCAACTTGCCACTAACACCTATAGAGGAATTTTTTTCTTTTGACAATCAACTATTTTCTAAGAGTTAAGGCAGGAATTTCAGATGCGATTGACACTACGAACCATGTTGGCATATTTGGACGACATTTTAGATCCAGAAGATGCCAAGCTATTGGGAAAGAAAATCACGGAGAGCGACTTCGCTAGTGATTTGGTGTATCGCACGTTGAGTTCTAAAAGGCGAGTGAATTTATCAGCGCCTAGGCTAGATGGCACTGGTATCGGTTCGGATCCCAATACGGTAGCGGAGTACTTGGACAACACTCTTGAAGAATCAAGAATTCCGGAATTTGAAAAAATTTGCTTAGAGTCGGAAATGCATTTAGGGGAGGTGGCTTCATGTCACACCATTTTGACGAAAGTTGTTGAAGAGCCAATCGAAATCAATGATGCCTTGCGCACTCGTTTAATTCAATTGGTTCACGTTAAAGAATCAGAGTCTCTGGACGTTGCTGTCAGTACAGCGTCAATGCCACAAGATGTTGTGTCGGCTAATGCAACCGCTGACTACATGCCAGCGAACACCCATCCGCTCTGGAGAGCCTTGGTTGTTTTGACGTTTTTTGCCTTGGTCATAATCATTGGATTGCGAGCGATTGGTCCATTGGACGAGTCACACATGATTATTGGCCCTCTATTGAAGATGGAACCTAAAACCGGAGAAGGACTTCCGGGTGATATTGAAGCGCCGGCAGTCCCCTCAACGGATAACCCATCCACCCAAATGTTATCTCCTATCCCTGTGTTTGATACAGAGCCCGCTGCTTCAACGAATACCGAGCCGATTGCTCGCGTAGATTTAGATGGCCCTATCCCAATCCAACACCAAGGGGATGAAGAGTATGGTCCGGCTAACGTGCTCGGTGAATTCCTATCAGATCGTGAATTACTAGTCGCGGTTGATCTTCAGACGGGAACATTTGAGCGCGTAGTATCGGCGGCGGTCATTGGCCCTAACACGGCCTTGCAGACGTTTGCACCATATCGCCCGGAAATTATACTGCGATCTGGCGCTCGATTAATGCTTGTGAATGCAAGTGAGTTATTAATTCCTGCAGCTGTTGATGGATTGATGAAGTTACATTTACGACAAGGTTGTTTGGTGTTGCGGGGTGAGGCAGACCGCAACACGATCGTTCCCCTACGTGTTGGAGACCGTGAAATCGACGTCTACCTAACAGGTCTTGAAAGTCT
>Ga0209047_1003059_pt1 | contig 10824 bp, 8 predicted proteins | sample SaaInlV_165m_DNA_3_FD_184681 | JGI IMG/M metagenome (GOLD analysis project Ga0209047, IMG submission 184681) | Marine microbial communities from expanding oxygen minimum zones in the Saanich Inlet - Saanich Inlet SI037_S3LV_120m_DNA (SPAdes)... | ecosystem: Environmental > Aquatic > Marine >...
TGATTTATAATGGTGCTCCCACCGTGACTCGAACACGGAGCTAGGGTTTAGGAAACCCCTGTTTTATCCAGTTAAACTATGGGAGCAGCCTGAGTTTGCAGTGGAAGGAACTAAAGCTGTACAGGCTTGTGACTGTTTGAAGTTATGTTACTATTAAGCCCTGATTATTATGTATAAATCAAGACAACATTTTGCATTCTTGATTAAGCTGTAAAAGTTCTATAACGGTGTCATTTTGAGTGAAGCGACTCTCTAAATTACCCCATAAGAAAAATGGTCGTTACAATTAATAATTTTCTCCTTGTCATTCAGGGTGAAGCACAGCTTAGATCAGTACTCCTGAAGAGAGTTGCCTAAGTTCTTCTACTCAACAGGTTTTAAAATCTGGTTCGTGGACCAAGTCCGGAATGACAATAATAAATATTTTAGAAAGCCTTAAATAACTAAATTATATGCTGGAAGATCATAAAACTATAGCAAAAGATATCATTGATCTGGCACAGGAATATGGTGCAGAACAGGTTTCAGTCTCACTTGCGAAGTCAACTTCATTTCAGGTGGATGTGCGTGAACAGAAGATTGATTCACTCCAGGAGTCAGGTTCTTCCGGAATTCATCTCACTGTTTCAAAAAACAAACGACGTTCAACTGTCTCCTCAAATGATTTTAGAGCAGAGACTCTCGCGCCTTTAATTCGCTCTACTATGGAGGCTTTGCCTTATATGGGTGCTGACGAATATTACAGCCTCCCAGATCCTGAATTACAGGGACGTGCACCAGGAGAGCTGGAATTTCTTGATCCTGATTATGACAAGTTAAGTTCCGAAGAAAAAGTACAAATTCCACTTGATCTGGAAGAAATGAGTCTTGAGGCTGACCAAAAATTAAAAACGGAACAGTCATTTTATTCAGACAGCATTTCCTACATGGTACATGCAGATTCGAATGGTTTTTTAGAAGGAGAAACAAAAACGATCTACAGTATGGGAATTTCGATGATTGCAGATGATATTGAATCAACTTCAAAGGGAAGCAGCGAATCAACTAATGTTGGCCGGAAACAAACTGACGGTTGGTATAGCGCAGCCCGTTTTTACAAGAATTTAACTCCATCAAAGGAAATTGTTGAAAAAGCCTGTCAAAGAACACTGCGAAAATTAGGTGCGGTGAAACCTGCCAGTCAGGAAGTTCCGGTTGTCTTTAGTTCAGAAACGGCTCAAAGTTTTCTGGGTAAAATCGCGTCGGCACTGATGGGTGAAAATCTGTTTCGCAAACAGTCTTTCCTGTTGAACAAACTTAATGAGTCAATTGCGGATGCAAAAATAAATTTGATAGATAATCCTTTGCTCCCTGGCAAACTCGGAAGCCGTCACTTCGACAGTGAAGGTGTTGAGGCAAAACCACTAGTTTTGATTGAAAATGGAGTGTTGAAAAATTATATGCTCTCAACATATTCTGCGAATAAGCTGGGTATGGTTTCCAACGGTCACTCAGGCGGAATTTCAAACCTTATCCTTAAACTTGGTGATTATACTGAGGAGGAACTGATTGGAAGTATCAAAAACGGCTTGTATTTAACCTCAATGTCCGGTCAGGGTGCAAACATCGTAACCGGTGACTTTTCGCGGGGAGCGCAGGGAATATGGATTAGAGACGGTAAATTAGCTGAACCTGTAAGTGAATTTACAATTGCGGGAACTTTTGCTGAAATGCTGAATAATTTAAAAATGATCGGCAGTGAAATAGACGAACGCAGTTCTATTCTAACTCCAGCATTTAAAATTGACAAAATGTCGATCAGCGGAACCTGAATTCAGGAAGAACGGACTAGCTCACGGACAGTTGAGACAGAATGTTCTAGGAGTGTGCTTCTGAACTGCTCTCCGGAAATGCCATGCTGACGTAATTCTTTGGCAGTCAATTTAAGTCCTTCAAGGTATTCGAGCACAGCAAATTCTGAGACATTCTGATTGAGCAACTTTTCGGTTCCTTCGTACATTGCAACCATCATGGTCTGATGCTGGTCTTCTCCTAAAACCGAACGTAAGGGAGATGTTCCTTGTTCAAAATGCTGTCGAAGATCGCGAATATTATCAACTGAAAGTTTTTGAACATTTGATAAAGAAGATATTTTATCATTACTAGAAATTGAATTTTTCTGCGGAATCGCGGAAGTAGTTTGATGTATATTCATTGTAATGGTTTGATTTATCCTGTTCTGACTTTTATTGGTTTTAGCAAACTGATGCAAACTCCATGAAATTATGGCTTAATTGTTAAAGGTTATTTGTTTAATCCACGAAAAATACTAGTTATTCGTTTCAGTGCTTTAGGTGATTTGGTGCTGACAAGCCCTATTTATCGTGAATTGAAGCGTGTTTATCCGCAAGCAGAAATAACACTGCTGAGCTCTTCCGGAATAGGCTCTGTACTGGGGAACAACCCTCACATTGATCACTACATCAGTCATAGCAGGCAAGAATCCCCAGCAAAACTGTCTGATTTAATACGTAAATTACGGCAGGAAAAGTTTGAGCTGATTTACGATGCCCACCGTTCACTGAGAAGTATTTGGATAGTATGGACTCTTTCCGGCTTTGGACTGTATAAAAGTCCGCAAGTCTGGTCCATCAACAAACGTAGTTGGAAGAGGAGTTTGCTGATCCGCTTCAAAATCAATTTCCTCAAAAATTCTCCATCGCAGCGTGAGCACCTGCTGCGTCCTTTACAGGACAGGACTCAAATGGAACTGCAGAATCACACGGAATTGTTTCCGGACAAAGATGCAGTTTTAGCTGTTAAGGAATTCATGGAGAAAAACAAACTCCTGCCGAATCGTTTTATTGCAATTGGAGCTTCTGCTTCATATCCGCTCAAGTGCTGGCCGATGCAAAATTTCCATGAACTAATTTCGAACTTAATCGCGAATCGCTGGCCTGTTGTGCTAGTGGGAGGTGCAAATGAAAAAGAGACTACTAATCTTGAAAAAGAATATCGCGGAGAAATCCACAATACTGCAGGTAAATATTCTCCGTTAGAATCAGCAGAATTACTCAAGCATGCGAGGTTAGTAGTGACAAACGATACTTCTGTTAGCCATTTGGCGGAAGCGGTGAGTACTCCCGTAATTGTCCTGTTTGGTTCAACTGTAAAAGAATTTGGTTATGCACCGTTCCTGGAGGAAAGTCAAATAGTGGAAACGAACGAAGTTCTCAGCTGTCGTCCTTGCAGCAGAGACGGACGCGGAAAATGCCAGAATCCGAACTATCTGCGCTGCTTGACTACAATAACTCCGCAAACGGTTATGCCGCTAATTCCGGAGTCAGAGAATAAATATACAGATTTATATGAGGATTAAGGCTGTAGCTTTGGGTGTGGCAGATTCGGTTTTACTAAGCAGCAGCTTCAGTAGGGGTGTTCCGCTTTGAGAATTTTGAATTTACGTCTTTTAAATCAAGTCTTCCCGCATCAGCCATATCACGCATGGATACAGTAAATAATTTGCGTGCTTGCTTTATTTCTTCTAATTCCGGTGTTTTTGTTTTGAGTGACGAAACCAAGGCAGATCGGCTTTTTTCAGGAAAACACATAATTGCTGCTTCTTTTATTTTTGTGGTAGAACCTGAAATCGCGGTAATTACTGAATCAGGCTGTAATTTACGGACAACTTCCAACAAAATATCTTTAGGTACATCCGGGAGAGACTCAAAAATAAAACAGTTACTCTCGATATTCTCACTCATCTTAATATCTGAGGTTCGTAAACCGTTGATCAATTCTTCCCTGGTTGTGTTGTCTAAATCACTAAGAACATCCGCCATGAATTTAACTCCATCAACTCCTACTGTACCTTCATCAGGTACATGTCTCGCTTTTTCAGCAAGGTTATAGCCTATTTTTTCAACCAAAGCAAGCGGTAATTCATGTAATTTACCCATTTCCAATGCAACTTTTGTACGTTCGTCTTTTGACAACTCACGTAATAATTCAGCTGCTTCCTCACTTTCCATCCGTACGATAACGAAGGCTTTTATTTTTGCAGGTTCATCTTTGATCAAAAACCCGATTTGCGAGGTTGTTAACTGATCCATGAACCCGAAAGGATTTGTTTCGTTTTGTTCAGGATCAGTCAATTGTTTGGTGAGTAAAAATTTCTGAACGTCTTTTAAAACAGCATTTGCATCTTCAGCAGAGAGGACGGTTTCTTCTGCCAACCTTTCAAGTTCTAAATATGTTTTCTGAGGTATAATTCCCGCAAAGAGTGTTCTGGATGCACTCATTCCCAACGTTGAAATAAGCTGGGTCAGCATTTCCATTGACTGTTTGTCACGCGACATCTCATGCACAAGCTCCTGTTTCCAGTCATCACGTCCTACGAGCTGTTTGATGATTTCCTGAACGAGACGTTCATTTTCCTCGTTCACCATGGTACCGTTCACCTTATATTCCGGATGTCCGTTTCTTTCTACCAGCTTATCCAGTGGATCAGGGATTGAAACAAAACCCTGCTGAGGTACTGCCGGAAGTTGTGGAGTCTGTATATTAGGCGGCATTAGAGCAGGATATCCGGATTGTTTTGTGCTAATATCTTTGACTTTCTTTAGTTTCCACAGCACCCAGAAAAACAAAAGTATCAGAAAAAAAAGCATGCCTGCAAGAATTATTTCAATATCACTCATTCTTAACCAGAACGGTTCTGCTTGGAGTAACCTTTCTGCTTCTGCTGCAGCAAGTTCAGCTTCTGATTCTTCGCCTTCTTTTGTTTTATCATCTTCAGCTGCTGCTTTTGCCATTGGATCTGGCAAACCCTCAGTTTCTGTAGGTCTATTGAGTAGTTCCGGAAAAACTTCACTAGGCAGGATCGGTACAAAAATCAGCTCATCACCGCGTTCATAATCGAGACCGCTGAGGATTGGTACAATTTCTCCGATGTAGGAATTGACTGAAGGTGAAACTTCTTTGTGCATTACCAAATCAACCCTCATTCTGGCAATCTGCCAGTACTTAGAGCCGCTTGTACTGGAAGGAGCATTCAGTTGTCCAAATCCTGGCAGGGTTTCGTTGGCCATACTAACCGAACGTTCTTCTCCAAACAGTTTGACACGTAGTACATAATCCTTCGGCTCAAGGTAATACTTGAGACCATTGCGGATTGCCTCTTCAATTTCAAATTGACGTATGCTGAGTGACTTTACACGTTCCTGTGCTTTTAGAGAAAATGATTGAGCAAGCAACATTAAGCTTATGCTGGAAGCTAAAACCGGCAGAAAAAATCTGCTGAAAATTTTGAATATTCGCTTGTTAAGTTTTGATTTTGTATTTGTGATCATAGTTACCGCGACAAACGCATGAGATATTTTTTAAGACCCTCATTTGTTGGATCAAGTTCAAGAGCATGCTGCCAGTTCTCTAATGCCATTCTATTCCAGCCCAGCCGGTAATAGATGGAACCAAGCATAGCAAAAGCTTGTGAAGAAAAAGGATTTATTTCAATTGCTCTGCGCAACGCGGTTATAGCAGAGTCATAATTCTCGCTCATGTAAGCCTTTCGGGCCTGCAGTAGATAGCGTGTAGTTTCAACCCTGGCCTTCATGTCAATGCTCCTTAGTTCAGGATTTGGCTCCAAAACTGCTCCCAGATTATTATCCGCTGCCGATAGATTATTTCTCTGACCTTTTACTCCTGGTTCTTCATCATTGATTGAACCGTTATCATTATCTGCGTCTGCAAGTTCAACTGCGGCATTATTGAGTGTAGTTACAGAAGAATTTGCAGGTGTAGTGAAAGGGACATGCACCATTTTAAGCACATCTCTACCTGTTAGGTTGAGAAATTTTACACGATCATCCAATGTTTGGCGTAACACTTCCACATTGAAGAGTGAGACAGGAGTATTCACCACAGCAAAAATTGTTGTGTACGGTGTTACCTGATTCACAATCCCAACGATTTTCTTGGTTTGTGTCGGCACCCATACAATATTCTCGAATCCCGGTAATTTTATTTTTGAAATACTTTTATCACGTTTTGTAACAGGAACAGTTTCCAGAATATAACGTATACTGACAGAAACACCTACATACTCTTTTGGTAATTTTTCACGGAAAATAACATCTAATTGTTTTTCTATATCTCTTTCAACTTTTCTCTGCTCCGGTGGTGGAGGTAGTCTTACATCACCTTTTTTAGCAGTACTTTGTCCTTCAGAACCGCTTCCGTCTCTAGTAAGGGCTTCTTCTTCATGTTCTTTCTTTATTTGATTAAAAGGTACAGCAAGCAGTTCTTCCAGAGATTTCTTTTTTTCTGCGGAAGCTGCTGCTTTTACCGGTGATGGATCTTCCGATTGTGCTTGGTCTGAATTACTGATACTCTCCTGTGCTCCTAACTTGTCAACAAATAAAAAGCTCAGCAGACAGATAATCAGCAGGGTGTAAAGAGAAACTTCTGCACCAGAAACTTTGACTATTTTCATTACCTACTCCAGATTTTCCAGCATTTGACTTACCTCTTCATCTTTTGGATCTAAACGTTGAACATGCTGCCACATTTCGAGAGCTTCATCTTTTTCTTCAAGGAGGAAATGTAATGAGCCTTTCATTTTCAGAATAAATATTTTATCCGAACGCTTCACGGCGACTTTCAGACCTTTTGCTGCCCATTCTAAACCTGCAACGTAGTCACCTGTCTGGAAAGCTTGAAGTATTTTTACACGATATTCCTTAAGCGCACCACGTTGTTCCGGTGAAAGAGAGTTGTCGGAACGCTCGGGAAAATTCTTACGGATAATTTCCAGCGAATCTCCACGTTGTTGATCAAAGTTTATGGCCAGCGGGACCGCTTCTTTCAGAAAAGTATCAACAGTAGGAAGAACAGTTTCATCTAGCAGTAAATTTATCGACATTTTTATATTACTAGCAGACGGTGGTGTGCTTTTAGTTTCTTCGTTGCTTTCAATCAATGAAAAATTAACATTTACCACAAAGTCAGATTTGGCTACATATTTCAACAATAACTCATTCAGTTTCCTTCTGACAATCTGTTCTTCATAAGGTGCAATGCTGTCTGAAAAAGGTTTTGGAAAAGAAGTTCTTTCTACAGTGACAGTATCTCCACGCTCAGCAAGATAAAATTCCTGAGCAGGGATTAGTTTCATTAAAAATTGTTCTTGAGTTTCAGGCAAAGTGTTATCCAGTAAAACACTTACCTGTACTGATTTTAAGGCTTCTTTAAGTTCATGGTTACGTTTTGCATTTTCATTAACATCGGCATCCTCGTCTGCATTATCATCACTGGTCTCTGCTTTTGTGTTCTCAGTCTCAAGCGGCAGGTTTTTGAGTTGAACTTCCTGGAGTAGTTTTTTGTCCCAATTAATTATTACAGAAACGTTAAAACGTTCTGGCGACAGATAACGTGATAGTAATTGATCAATATCGAGTTTAAGACTTTGTTCAAAGGCAGCGGTCTTCAAACTCAAACGTTTACTGGTTGCATCTTGGAGCGGTACTGCAATGACAAAATTAGGACTGTCAATAGTATGGATTAAGTTTGACTGCAGTCCTCCACGTTGCAAAACAACACGTAGAATCCTCTTGTTGCCCTGTGTCTCTTCTATAACAGTAACTGAATTTTTACCTCCATCAGTCCTTTGATTGAAAAGCACTTTTTTCTTCACCGGAAGTTCTGCTACAATGCCTACAGATTCTTCCGTCGTAGCGCAACTGCTGAGTAAAAACACAAATAAAATGCTTACAACAAAAGTAAGATGAGTTAATAAACGTATTATGCTGTCATTATAAAATTGTTTCATGATAAGCGTAGATCTATGAAATACGTAATTAAAAAATTAAAATTTCCAGCCTATGGAAATAATTGATGCTCCTGAGGCAGTGGCACTTTCGTCAGTTGTCAGCATTGACAGGTAATGGTAGTTAAGTGTCAATTGTTCTGCTACAGAAAAGCTGAAACCTGTCTTGAAATATGACGGATTATTGAAAGGTGTTACTGTCATCATTCCTAAACCAGCAAGAAGAGAAAATGCTACCTGCTCTCCACCAAAGTTAAAAACGTCATAACTTATTGTTCCGTCTATCAAAAAACCTGTGATTGATGACTCATATTTATCTGACAAGTTCGAGTTGTCATCACTCAACATGGCACCGCCGCCGGAAAAACTCCAGTCATCCGTAAGCCGCACCAATTTTTCTCCTCCGAGTACACGTGCCTGATGCTCAACAGTGACAACGCTGCCTGAAGTTGTGCTTGTGAAGGTAATAGGTACACTCATCTTACCGTAAAAAGCGTGTATGTAAGATCCAGTTTTAGGCGGTGTTCCTGTAACTATTTTAGAAAAAACAATTTCGCCTCCTTTTGCTTCATAGGCATTAAGTGAGATTGAAAGCTGCTCGCCTTCACTGGTAAACACTGCAATATCAAGAAAGCCCTTAACATTTAGTTCTTTGGCAACATCCCTGCGATATTTGTCGTCAGCGATACCGCGACTGATTTTTAGGAAACTACCTGAAATGTTGGTGCGGATCTGACTGCATGATTCGCAGACGCTGACTTTCAACTTGATCAGACTGGTGAGTGTCTGCTGTAAACGTGCAGTAGCGACTTTGCGAAAACTGGCAGGTAGAGCATCTCCAAAAGAAATACTTGAAATAGCGACTGAACTGATTTTTGTCTGCATACTTTGTACGGATTTCACCAGACTTGGAGTAAGTTGCTCCAATTGGGAAATCTGCCGATCTTTCCAAAAAATAGGTTCTGCTTCTTCTACTGCCGAAACAGTTGTCAAACTTAAGGCGAAAATAAACTGCACCAAAAGCAATTTACGTGTAAAATTTATCATTTGATAATTGTCAAAAACTTGGTGTGTTTTTTGCTGATTCTCATATAAGAAAAATTTATATAGGGTTAATAAACTTCTGCAACCTTCCTGCCAATATAGTCAAAGTACAATGTTGAACCGAACAGTTCTTACAGAAAAAGATCAAATTACGACTTTGAAAGTAATTGATGAGTTGAGGCATGTAGAAATCGAGCAGGAAATGCAAGCTATTAAAAAAAGATTGGCTTCTGCTAACACGCGAAAGGTTACTCTTAATTTGGATAATTTGCAAGTCATTAGCAAGGACACGCATGAGCTTTTGGGGTTAATTATCAAGCATGTCCGACTACAAAACATTCCCATTTCCATAATCGGAAGTTCACAAATGGATCCTGGAATTCTGCTGGGAATCTCAGAAGGCAGGCCTCAAATAATTGAGGAGCAGAGTCCGGCAAAAGAAACTTTCACGATTAAGCCCAAATATTATTCTCGTTTTTCAGCACCATTCTTTTCCAGTGATCAAGATAACGTGGTGTTTAAGAGAGTTATTCCTGAAACTGTTAATCCGCAAAAGTATGTAGCGGAAAAACCTTTTCTAATTGATAAACCGGAAGATGTTGAGATTATCTTGCCGAAAGATGTTTCTGATAAATATTCGCCATGGTTCAAGTTTGGATGGCTGCTGATTTTATGCTTCACTGCTGTTGCATTGGCTTTATTGTACTTTCTCTGGCCATACTATCAGTCAGGTAAAATTCAGCAAGTTTTTTTAGCAGACAACAAGACACAAGTAGTGCTTAACACTGAACCGGTAGAAAACATTAGCATTCCGGAAACCCCCATGGTTTCCCTGATAATGGCGGTCAAAAGTGGGAATAAGCCTGCTGTAGAGCAATTACTGCTTTCCGGAGCTGAGTTGGAATTAAAAGATCAACAGGGTTATACTGCATTTATGCATGCAGTCAAAACACAAAACGCAGATCTTGTGAAATTACTGGCGGAACGTGGCGCTGAGGTAGACTTAATGGATGAATTTGATGACACCCCTCTAATTTGGGCTTCATCCATGAAAAATAAGGCAATTGTTAAATTATTGTTGGAGCACGGTGCAGATCCAGATAAAGGAGATTTTACACCTCTTATGTGGGCTGCTTTTCATGGCGATTTGACACTGTTAAATTTATTATTGGAATCAAGTGCTAATCTGAACTCACGTACTCAAGCAGGCTGGACTGCACTAATGTGGGCTGCGGAAAAAGGGAATACGCAGGCCATGTGGGAATTGCTGAGACGCGGTGCCAGAGTCAACATACAGAATGATAGTGGCAAAACGGCGCTGATCTTAGCGGTTGGTAGAGGGAATATCGGAACAATAGGATTATTGCTGAATAAGGGTGCTGATCCAACGGTGGTGGATTTTGACAAAAAAACTGCTTTGGATTACGCCGAAAATTTCCAGCATAAGGATGTAATTCGTTTACTGGGAAAAAAATTTTGAATAAATAATTCTAAATTATGAAAAATGTTTCTCTTGAAAACTTTATAAATGTGAGACCAACAGATTAACGGCCTCCCTTTTGCTCCAACTCTCTGGAATAACTACATCTGCGTAAATTTTGCTGGGCTCAACATACTCCTCATGCATTGTACGTATAGTAGCAAGGTATTGCTTGGTTACGGATTCAACAGACCGTCCGTGTTCAGATAAATCTCGTTTTAAACGTCTGATGAACCTCAAATCCGGGGGTACGTCTATAAATACTTTCAAATTCATCAAATCCCTGAGTTCTTTATCATTTAATACCAGAATGCCTTCCACGATCAGGATGGGTCGGGATTCCACTTTTTTCGTACTCGAATCTCTTAAATATTTAGTAAAATGATGAAATACAGGGATTTCCACATTTTTTCCTGAAATCAGAAGATTGAGGTGCTCTACCAGTAGGTTTGTCTCCAAAGAATCAGGATGATCAAAATTGATTTTGGTTCGTTCC
>Ga0209047_1003067_pt1 | contig 10794 bp, 10 predicted proteins | sample SaaInlV_165m_DNA_3_FD_184681 | JGI IMG/M metagenome (GOLD analysis project Ga0209047, IMG submission 184681) | Marine microbial communities from expanding oxygen minimum zones in the Saanich Inlet - Saanich Inlet SI037_S3LV_120m_DNA (SPAdes)... | ecosystem: Environmental > Aquatic > Marine >...
ATAAAACATATGATTTAATATAATTGGAAATTATTTTAATTATAGTTATAGCATACTGTATAAATGTATTTTTAGTTTCTTCATTTATAAATTCCCCATCAAATGGAAATTCTATATCATAAATTGTTCCGTGCGTGTTTGATATTCGACGTATCCGAAAATATTTAATTACTTGAGATAACTTATTTTCTATATCATCCATAAATTTGATTGTCATAATTCTATAATTCTCTTTCATTGTCGACAATTCTTTTTTATTTATAATTATTGATTTAATATTTATTAATTTATCATAGTCATTTGGTATTAATCTGTTATGTTTAATTGAAAATTTTTTAAGAATATTTTTATTTTTAATTTTATTAATATAATTTTTGGAATCTGATATTTTATTTTTTAATTTTATAATATTTGTGTTATATTTTACAATTCTTTCTTGATAATCAGCATATTTTATAAGTTTATAATCTAATTCTTCTTTCAGTTCTTCACTTTTTCTCTTTAATTCTAAAAAATCTTTTTTCAATTCTAAAAAATCTTTTTCACGTTCTTCTGATATAGAATAAAATTTAACTTTCATATTATAATTATAATTATAATTATTTATGTTTTAAAATAAAATAATATAATATTATACGATGGTAGTTACAATTGTATTTCTTTCATTATTATTAGGTATTTGGGGATTTACAAAATTATAATTTATAATATTTTACTATAATAAAATATTATATGATTATATAAATGCTGGTATTACTTCTAATATTATTTATATTACTTCTAGTTATATTTGGTACGTTATATTTCTTAGGGGTTATTCCAAATACAATACCTTTTAAAAAGAGAGATTTAAGAGAAAAAGATAAAAAAGAAAAAGAAAAGAAAGAAAAGGAAGAAAAAGAAACGAAAGAAAAAGAAAAGAAAGAAAAGGAAAAGAAAGAAAAGGAAGAAAAAGAAACGAAAGAAAAGGAAGCAAAGGAAAAGGAAGCAAAGGAAAAGGAAGCAAAGGAAAAGGAAGCAAAAGAAGAATCATTCGAAAATATTAAAGAAGTTGATGAAATAATATATCCATTTGATAAATATCCATTATTAAGTGATTCTTGTCAAAGAGGAAAAAGTAATTCATTTGGTGTAAATGGTATTTCAGCACAGACATACTCATCAGTTAATTTCGATACAATTAAAAATGATTTTAGTAATTGTGTTCAACCTGATATGATTAAACTTTGATTAAACTTGATTAAACTTGATTATATAAATTTACTTTAATAATTTTATTAAGAGACTAATAAAATATATATATATCTATAATATAAATATGCTATTGTCAATAACTATTTTATTAGTATTATTTCTTATATTTGGAATAATAATAACAATATATTTCTTTGGTGTAATTCCAAATACTGAACCTTACTTTACTAAACAAGTCGAAGATACAATTTATAAAATAAGTACAACGACAAAATGTGAAGATATTTTTGATGTTATAGATGGTATCAAAACTAAAATTAGAGATAATAAGACATTCCGTGAATGGATTAGATATGGTGTATCAGTAAATGATATAATTGTAATAGATCAAGACAACGATGATGAATATGTCGGTTTACCAGTTAGTAGAGATTTAATTAATATAGTTAAAGAAAAGGTAAGTAAATGTATTAAAGATTCTAAAGTTATCGAATATTGTGAAAAATGCAAGAAATGTAGAGAGGATTACGATAATGACGAAGATGTTAAAAAACACTGTGGAGAATACTGTAGTGAGTGTAAATTAGATTCTATTAAAATTAAAAAACCAAATGATGGACAAGTTAAAAAAGATATTTGTGAAACATGTAGAAGATGTAAAAACAGAGGTTATTCAGAAAAAACTTGTAAAGCAATGTGTGCTGATTGTAATGCAAGAAAAGAAAAAGAAGCAGAAGAAGCAGAAAAAGCAAAAGAAGCAGAAAAAGCAAAAGCAGAAGCAGAAAAAGAAAATGAATCTTTTGCTAATTATAAATTAAATCCATACTACCAAGTCAATATGTAAGAAATAATATATCTATTTTATCAATTAAATAAATTATTTATAAGTGATTATTATAAATATGTCTCTATTCAGAAATTATACAGAATTATCTAATAATGATATTACAAAAGTATCTAAAACATACAAAGATATGCTTGAAAATCATACTATTAAATATGCTATTTCGATGAACGATAAATATACGAATGGACCATATCAAAATTTAGATATATGGAAAGTTATAAATCTTCTTGATGATATTGTTGATGAAAGTGATCCAGACAATGATTTACCACAAATAGTCCATTCATACCAAACTGGTGAATCAATATTGAATAGATATTTTAATGATATTGGTGAATTTAAAAACAATTATATTAAATGTCTTTTTACCAATGAAGAATGGAATAATTTACCAGAAATCTATCAAGATGAATATGACACTACTTTAAATAATTACTATAAACACATTGAAGATTGGAGTTGGTTTCCATTAATAGGTTTTATACACGATTTAGGTAAAGTTATGTTATTAAGGGAATGGGGTTCTTTACCACAATGGGCAGTTGTAGGTGATACATTTCCAGTTGGTATAGAATTATCAGAAAGTTATATAATGTTTGAATCAATGTATCATAATAATAATGATAGTATTAATGGAAATATGAATATTTATACTGAAAATTGTGGTTTTAATAAAGTAATATTTAATTGGAGTCATGATGAATATATTGCTTCTTTTACAGAAAGAAATGGTTTTGGATTTCCACTCGAAGCAATATATATATTACGATATCATTCTTTTTATTCCTGGCATACACCTAGAAATTTAGAACGAGGATATACAAATTTAGCAAATATCAAAGATTGGAAAATGCTCCCGTTATTAAAAGCTTTTCAAAAAGCTGATTTATATTCTAAAATGAGAACAATTCCAAATATTAATGAAATAAAATACAAATATGATGATTTGATTAAAAAATATTTCAAATCATCGAATAACCAGTTATTATTAAAATGGTAATAAAATAAATTTTAATTTATTAAATAATTTTTGTTTTTTGTAAATGTTGTTTATTATTAATTAATCCTATATTAACATTATTCATATCTATTTCTCCATTAGTTAGACAATTTACTTTTTCCATTCTTGTTTGTTCTTTATTTGACATTTCTGTACCGTGGGTTCTATCATCAAACATATATCTTCCATTTTCCATTATTGTAAACATAACATCTTTTTTGTTATCTAATATCCATCCGTTTTTACTTTTAATCATTATAAATGGTTCTTTTTTATTCTGTATATAGACATTCATATTTTCCATATGTTCAGGATTACAGTATATATTTTTAATTATTTGAGGTATGACTTGCGATAATTGTCCCTTTAATAATTTTCTTACCATCGCTTCTGTAATATAGTTTAAATTTTCATTACCGAAATTATTTATTTGAATATTTATATTTGAGTTGGTTGTATTATTTGTAGTTGTAGTTGTATTGTTTGTTGTATTCATATTATTTATTGTATTGTTTGTTATTTTCGAAGTATCTAATATATTTGTATTCGAAGTATCTAATATATTTGTATTCTCAATATTTTCTAATCTGGACTTTAATTCATTATATTTCATATCCAATAATATTAGATTTTCGGATACTTTCTTCTTTTTGCAGATATTATAATGGCGATCTCTGCTAAAATATCTCTTAAATTTTTTACCACACCATTCGCAACTACATAATTCGATTTGTTTTTTATTTATATTTGTTTTTTGAAATTCATCATTTTGGTCAATATTTTGAAATTCCGATGAAAAATTCGATCTTTTTTCATCTAAATTTGTCTCTAAAATTGTGTTATTTTGTGTTATTTTTGTGTTATTTTGTGTTATTTTTGTGTTATTTTGTGTTATTGTGTTTTCTTCTTCAGTATCATATACTAAATCAATGTGATTTTCGTTTTCTTTACACGAAAATTTACGGTTTTGGTGCCGTTTAAAATCTGGTTTATTTTTTGTTATAAAATTACAAAAATAACACCTATATAATACCATATAATATACCAATATAATAATCTCAGTCTTTAAACTTTTTGCAAATACCTGATTTTTTACTGATTTTTTACTGATTTTTTACTGATTTTTTACTGATTCGCACTGACCCAGTGCGAAATATTTTTATATGTTTTTAAAAATATGGTTTGTTTCAGTCTTACAAAAATCAGTAATTTTTCAGTAATTTTTCAGTAAAAAATCAGTAATTTATAACACAATCATTTCGCGGGGGGGGAGGAAATAGTTTTTTGAGAAGTCCCTGAGAAAAGTTTTTCCACATGGCTTTAGTTTATTTCGTTGAAAACACGCTTTTTTGAAAATCCCTGAGACTGAGAATTCATGGTGTTTTTTTGACATTATTTTAAGACTGGAAATGGTAATGTATCTGATATTATTTTTTGGGGTCGCAAACCATAAAAGGTCGAATTTTAGGTCGAATTTTTTTTTGACATTTTCAAAATTTTTGAAAAAACGACGTTTTTGAAATTCGACCTTACTGAGAATTAATTGTTATTTTTTATAAAAAAACTGAAACCATTTATAGTTTTAGTTTTGGTGAAAATGAAAAAGTCTTGAGACTGGAAAAATATTTTTTTTTGGTATATTTTAGTTGTTTTTAGTTAATTTTAAGTTGTTTTAAGTTGTTTTAGTTAATTTTGATATTTTATTGAATTGATTCAAGTGCTCTTTTTATTGCAACTACTTTTATTTTCTGGTCTTGATATATCTTTCGTTTTTCTCCTATACCATTAGGTTCGTCTAAAAGATTTCCAAGAGGTGGTTTAGTAAAATTATCAAATAATATATTCGCGACACTATCTTTTGTTTTCTTTACTAAAAATAACATAATTATTTTAGGAATGTTATTTTTCATACTATCCTTGATTGTTGAAAAATACATTGATAACAGTTTTCTCATATTTGATGGGTCTAGAATTCCTTTTTGATTGAATATAGTAGATAATTGTTCATTAAATTTCTTTTGGTCAGTCCATATATAATTGGATTCCATATCGATTATATCAATAATTTTGTTTGATGTATTATCTCTATTATTACGCATTACTGCCGAAAAGATTTCATTTTTAATTCTTCTAACAAGATTTGGGAATCGTGCAATATGTTCTTTCGCTAATAATATATCCAACATACAACTAAATTGCTCACATACTCCACTTAAACATTCCATTGATGGTTCAATCAATACATTAATTGGTCTTTTTGTGGGTTCTCTTATACAATGTTCAAAAACTTCAATTGAGGGAATTGGAAATGACATATGATTTCCTTCGCTGTTTTTAATACAATTTGTAATGTAATTATCACTGAATTCTTCTTTTGTAAATGGATCAATAGTATCTATTTTTTGTCTATAATCGATTAAAACATCTTTAATTGTTCTCCCAATATTATGAGATGCAGAACGTTCATCAAGTATTGATGTGAATTCTCTACAAAATTCGGCCAATATTATATGAAGGAATGACATCTTGGCATCTTCTTCAGTTGGTAAAGGTGGACCCAAATTCTCAATTAAAACATCTAACTCCGAATCTAATTTGTTAATTTCCAACATTATTGATGGTATTGAACGTTTTATATTTTGAATAAGTATTTTACTTAAAGTATCAGACAATTTATCTGTTCCAAGTTTTTCACCTATATTACGTGAACCATAAATAGGATGTGTTATAAAAAACTGCTTTTCTGCTTGTATTCCATCAATTGATGACATTGTTTCCATATCTCTATTAGAACGATTTTTAATTGCAAAATATCCATATTTAAGATATAAATCATTGGGTATTTCACCGACAAGATAGTTAGTTACATCGGTTCCATTGTCCATTAAATCAATCTTTGTAAGGACACCAATAGTTCTTTCACCTTTTGGGTCATGTTCTTTTATAAGTTCGAGGGCAGGATCCGCTTCAAGATCAACTCTTGCAGGCATAACAGCAAGTATTATTGTTTTTTCCTGTGATATAAAATTTCCAATCATTTGTCGTATTTGGTCTTTTATATCTTTTGGTTGTCCTCTATCTGTCAATGCAGTCATAGTAAGTCCTGGTAAATCAATTAAACTTAAATTTGGAATATCTTTTCCATATACTCTTACAAGAATACTTTTCATACTTATATTTTTTCCATTTCCTGCTCGTCTATTAGTCTGTAATTCCATTTCAGAATGAAATTCATTTATTTCAGAATATTTAGGTCGAGGCATAGATAATTGTATTGTTTTCTCTGCAACCCATTGACCATTGTCATAAATTCCAAATTCTGCTCTATTATTTGAATCATTAATAGGCATTAGTTGAAGTTGTGTAGGACAACGTGTTACCATAGAAGAACCCATTGGAAGTAAATCCATTTTTAATATACCATTTAATAATGAACTCTTTCCACTACTTTGTGTTCCTACTACAACCAATCTTGGAAATTCAATCTTAATCTTAGATGATACGTCATCGCCGAACATTCCATTTAACATATTTCCTATATGGAGTATTTCAGAACTGGATAGAATTTTTGTATCAATTCCAGTTTCCCATAATCCTGTAAGTGTAGGTATTGATGAATACAATGCAGACGCTCCCTTATTCAGATGATGTAGCATTATATTATCCATAGATTTTAGATACACATTTAAAACATTTAAATTACAAAAATTTATATTTCCAAATATTAAATTAATTTATATTTTTAAAAAATTGATTTTATTTATTTATAAACAAATAAAATGATGTTTACAGACACTGCTCAATACTCTAATGCACAATACTTGTACAATAAGTTGAGTGATTGTAAATTTGGTGTGAATGGTTATGATGCAACTGTACATCCATTTTATTATACCGGTAAAGATGATGAACATAATTTTGTGAGTGGTATTTCCAATGTAAATTCGGATGAAATTAAGTTGATTGAAGATTTTGCCAATGAAGCAAATTGGAGTAACTCTATTAAATTTATGTATAAAATGATTGGAAATACACGCGAGACTTACTACGATGTAAATAAAGATGATACTTGTGGTACATTGATATTTCATTCTCTTGATAAAATTAAAAAGATTTACAAATTTTATAAATCCAAGGGACAGACAACTTTCACTGATATTGCATACACATATCACGGTATGGGTCATATTATTGTAGCATCATACGATTCGTCACTTGGTAAGATGTTCTGGCGTCCTGATGGTGGAAGTAATGGGTGGGATAGATACGCAAACGTAAAGGGTGTAATTGATATGAAGAGTGAGCATATTGAATGTCATACATTTAATTTTATGGACATCTTTGATGAATTTAAGAATCGTAAATTTAATGATACTCATACATATATCACAGATGTTGACTTTAATAATATTGATGAAAGTCTATTTGAAATCGATGATTAAAGAATTAACTAATATAAAAATATTTAATTAAATTAATGGTATTACTAAATATTGGTAATAAAATTTCTTTTTTAAATAAAAATGATTGTAAATATTTTTTTTCAGATGTTATTGAAAAAAATGCAAATATGATGAATTTAGTAGAATTGGAAGTTAGAAGTGGAATAAATAATGCGAATGTAAATGATTATTATAATAAAGTTATAAATTCATTTCGTAATTTTACTGACAATGAGATTTATTTCTTGAAAAAAGCAGTTAATAAAGCATCTGATTTATTAAAAGATTTTAAGCAACTTCAACAATTAGAATGGAAATTAGCAATATTAGATGGTGATACAGATTGGGGATATCCATATACTTTAAATGACGCTATAATTTTACGTCCTATTAATCTTAAAAATGATACATCATATACTCTTATTAAAACATTAATACATGAAATTACACACGTATTTCAAAGGATGAATATTGGTAATGTCGAAGGTCTTTATAATAAATGGAATTTTTATAGAATGCAAAATATTGTAGGTTATGATAATATAAAATATATACAAGGGATACCTTCAATTTTAATTAATAAGGGAGTTTTAAATCCAGATGGTGTTGATATGTGGGGATATAAAATGAATAAAAATACATTTTTTATTTCAACAATTATTGTCAAAGATGGTAATATTTTTCCAATTGGAATGAAAATATTATTGAAAGATAATCGATTACATTTTATTAAAATGGATGCTATGCGAAATATTCAATGGTATAATAATATGTTGGATGGTGTTGAACAAAAATATCATCCAAATGAAATAATGGCATGTATAGTTTCTTCAATAGCAATGAAAGAAAATTTATATAAATCTAATTTAAATTATGATTCAACATATAGAAATGTATTATATAACTCATTAATTGAATGGGGTGATATTTATTAATTTAAATTTATTTGATTTGTTTGATTTATTTGATTGCGTTTTTTTCTTATATAATATTATAAATGGTAAACGCGTTTGATTATATTTATAGCCCAGCAACAAATAGAAAAGTATCTTTATACAGTTCAGAAGGAAGAAAAACATTAAATGGTTTTCTTAACGAACAAAGAGGTGGTTCAAAAATGGCACAAACCGGTGGTGTAAAAGCACCTAAAGTTGTAAGACGCGTAAGAAAAGGAGTAAGACAAGGTGCAAAACGTGTAGTAAAAGGAGTAAGACAAGGTGCAAAACGTGTAGTAAAAGGAGTAAGACAAGGTGCAAGACGTGCAGTAAAAGGAGTAGAAAGAGTGTTAGGATTAAGAAGTAAAGGAGGAAGACCATCCTCAGGTAAAAGAAAACCAAGAAAAACAATGGGTGCAGTTGTAAGAAAATTAATTGGTGCTCCACGAGGTCCTAGACCAATATCGCCATCTTGCCCAAGAAAAAGATGCAGTGGTAAAGGAAAAAAACCACAAAAAGGAGGTTATTGTGTTGTACGTAGACGTGCAGTATCTCCAAAAAGAAGATGCCCTTCAAGAAGAGCAGTATCTCCAAAAAGAAGATGTCCTCCAAGACCATCATCCCCAAGAAGAAAAAGATGTCCTCCAAGAAGACCATCATCCCCAAGAAGACCATCATCCCCAAGAAGAAGATGCCCTTCACCTAAAAAATAAACAATATAACTAGAATATTCTTGTTATGTTTAGAATTTATATTAAAACATTAATTTATGTAAATTAATGTTTATTTTAACTTAAATATATCTTTATAAGATTTAATTATAAATGTATTTTATTTTACAATGGTGTGATATAATCAATAAATATTGTAAAAAAAGAAAGCGTTACAAAAATAATAAAGTTAATCCAATTACTGAAGAAAATAAAGAAAATAAAGAAAATAAAGAAAATCAAGAAAATCAAGAAAATAAAGAGAACAATTCTTATGAAAAAAATATCAAATCTGATATAGTATTTAAATTTAAAGATAGTGTGGAACCACTTAATGGTAATGTGGAACCACTTAATGGTAATGTAGAACCAGTTAACCAATTGGACATAGACAATTCAATTATGTTGTATCGAAAAAATCGCCCTCCCCCGATTAATATAAAGATTAAATCGAATAGTTAATTCAATTACAATTTATAATCATCTTTTTTTCTTAAATATCTTGGATGTCTGGGTACTCCATCTTTAGTATAATCATTAAATGCAATTGTTATAATTGTTCCAATTTTATGTGTTTTTTTATAATTAGTTCTTATTTCATCATTCATACCAGATACATTAAATGTCACTCCTTTATTTTTACCTAAAATTAGTTTACATTTAAACGAACCCAACATACCAATATATTTTCCAACACCTAGTTTATACCCTATTATTTCTGCTTCTGTATCAAATTCTACTTTCATTTTAAGAAGGGTTGATGAACGTTTACCTTCATATATACTTTGTGGTTTTCTTAACATAATTCCTTCTCCTCCACCTTTAATTACATTGCTAAACATATTATTCAAATGTTCTTTACTTTTAATTTTTGTTTGTTGTGTTACTTCGATTGGACATTTCATTGAAGATACTTTTTTAGGTAATTTAAATGTTTTTTTACATTTACATCTATTTTTAACAATATCTTTTAATTTTTTCATTCTTTCTTTAAATGGTTTATTATAACTTGGAACATCAAATACTTTATATATTACTTTTTTATCAATCCATTCATCTGTTTCAGGTAATTTCTTTTTGAAAATACCACATTTATCAAAACAACCTCTTCCAACCCAAAATTCTCCATCTAATGCATAATCTGGTGGCATTATTTGGGTAAACCATTCTGGAACATTAAATTTATTACCATTTCTTGAACGGAAATCTTTCCCATTCCATAATGCACGATAACCATCGTATTTTTCTGATGCCCACCATCCAACTGGATTTATAGTAGGTTCACCTGTTTTTTTAAGATATTCTTTTGCGAGTAATAATTTTCCTTTATATAAAATATTTCCTTTATTACCTAATATACAGTTCATAGTTAATAATACAATAGATTATAAATTATAATCTATTGTACACTTATAAAGTTAAAATTGTTAAATTAGTTATAAAAATAAATTTATATATCTTCTCTCTTTCTTAAATATCTTGGAAATCTAGGAATACCATCTTTAGTATAATCATTAAATGCAATTGTTATACGTGTTCCTATTGGATGAGAAGTAAGATAATTAGAACGTATTACATCATTCATTCCCGAAACATTAAATTGTTTACCAGCACTTACTGCTCCTTCGATTATTTGACATTTAAATGATCCTAATTTACCATCATA
>Ga0209047_1003069_pt1 | contig 10786 bp, 6 predicted proteins | sample SaaInlV_165m_DNA_3_FD_184681 | JGI IMG/M metagenome (GOLD analysis project Ga0209047, IMG submission 184681) | Marine microbial communities from expanding oxygen minimum zones in the Saanich Inlet - Saanich Inlet SI037_S3LV_120m_DNA (SPAdes)... | ecosystem: Environmental > Aquatic > Marine >...
TGGACTGGTCGATAGTCGATGTAGTTTTGAAGCCTGTAGAATTTTCCGCTGTCGGGGTCGGTGAATGATGGGATATCCTCGTACAGAACACCGTTGACTGTATAACTTTCGGGTGTGACCGGACCAAAGTCACTATGGTCATAATATGTGTAATGTACAGCAACTGACCATGTGTCTGGATCTCCTACCGGGGTGACGAACTCACTGTCAACATATACAATACCTACGTTGTATGAGTGTTGTCTTTGTCCATTATCGATAATAACAAATTGATCTATATCCTGAATTTCATCACCATGTATATCCACGACTCGACTGACATCGATGACATCTGCTTTTGATAATGTGAATTGGACATACTCTTTCCCATTGATGTTCTTTGTTGTTGTGGATGTTCTCTGGTCTATTATCTGCGCAGAGGCTTTTTTTCTTACTTGGGAATCGGCTTGCCCATGATCAATAGGTCGCAAGATAACATCATATAAAATGGAATATGTTCCGTCAGTGATGGGTGGATCAAATTGCACAGTGATGTGTGTGTGGTAATCTGGGTCTACTAGTACCGTTACATTCGGATCAATTTTAGCATCCGCACCTGCCGATAGGGTTCTAATAACGATTGGATTACCATCACCAGACACCCTATAGGGTGACGTAAATGTGTGATTCGGGGCGCCGTCGTCTATTTGAAACGTACGGTGAACTTGGGTGGTTAGTTGGGTGGTTCCTGCTTGTCCAGACACAACACCATTTTCAGAAATGGTTCCATTAGATGCAGTTGGGAACAGGAGAGATCTTATGTTTGGACTATGTGGACCTACATTGTTGGTGTCAGCAATGTAAATGGGGAGTGTTTGAATCGGCGAGGCAACTCCGTCTAGTGGGTTGAGTCGGATAGCATTAGTGATATTCTTACCAGATAACATTTCGATGTTATGAACATATAGTCTATACTCAGCATTCGGAGTACCAGTGTTTGCAACACGAAGAGCAAGGACATTACAATATCCCAGAGCCTCCTGGCCAGACGCTTGTATTTCATATCTATCACCTCTCACAAGTCGCACTGCTATACCATCTGGGTCGGTAGAGTTCGCGTTTTGACCAATAAGTGAGGTGGTTTTGTCTACGACAAAGTAGTTTCCGAGGATGGTGTCGAAGGGTTCAGAAATTACCCTATGAATGTCTCTTGCCTTGTCTACTGAAAGGAAGAGAGTGCTTTGGGTATCGATTTCAAATCCACTAACATACGACTTGTGTGGTTCAATACCAACAGCAAACTTGTTTGGGTCTGCTGGTGCAAATGCTGTTCCATGTTCAACAACCCGAATTTTTGGAGTCGTTACTGTGTAGTGACCAGACTCATCATATGTTCTTCGTGCAAGAGCCTCTTCGATCTCAGAATAATCTGAATAAAGAACCTTCTTGGTTGTGTTTCCATCTACAATTCGAACCAATTCCAAGAAACTCTCGGATGTGAACACAAGATTAGATGCATCACCAGCCAGTGCCGTGAATGTTTCGAACTTCATGACCAGATCGATCTTGAATCGATCTGATCCGGGTGCATTGAAGTTGTAGAATCCAGCAGCAGGATCTCTTAGCGTTTCATCCTGAGTTGCGTTGATGATAATCTTATCGACTCGGAAACCAACGGTTGCTGTGGGATTGCTGAATACCCGAATGCCCTCGTCGCTGGTGTTGTATGGAATCGTAGTCTGGCCAGACGAGTACACAAAATATCCATCAACATAGAAAACACCTTCAGCAACAGAAATCTGAATGGCATCTGTCCCGTTCGTCGCAGCATTACCCACCCCACTCGCTGTGAAGTTGCCGACAATACCCAGATCAGAAACTCGGAGTGTGTCCAATTCTGCAATGTCACCAACCATAAGTGGTTGATAGACGATGATCTGGTTGTCTTCTAGGCCCGAACCATCTGCTTTTATTGTTGAGTCAATGACATAAATAACCTTCCCGAGTTTATCAGTTTTTATTTCCTCGCCTTCAGCATTGTAAACAACCCTGAGAAGATCTTTTCCTACCAAATCGGATATATCACTAAGGGAAGTGTCTTCGCTGACTCGAACGTAATGAGCAGAAGACTCACCAATTTCTCCACCCAACACAATAGAACCATTCTTGAACACATGAGAACCAAATCGCTCGATCTGCCCTTGGAGCATTGATTGGAGTTGGGTGAGTTCTCTAGCCTGAACTGCATATCCAGGCTTGAACAATGACTTCAGGAACCCCTTCGACAACGAATAATCATCGTAGTATGGATGTGAGTCAAATAGGAGTGGGATGTGTGATCGCGTTTCCATTACTGCTCCTCTAGAAGTCTAGAACGACTCTTAGCATTTCTGTTTGCTCTGGGTGTCTTGTGATCATTTCGGTATACTCTGAATGTAGGATAATGCCTGTGCCGGGGACAAGACCGGGTGCGTCGATTGTATTTATACTGGCCGTCACACCCCCACCGATAGTAACTATTTCTCCGATGGTATACCCATGCTCTTCTCCCCAAGTGCTACCAGTAATCCCGGTAACATAGAGATTGGCTGTTGTTCCTGCTGACGTTGTGTCAGAGAATACTAAGGTTCCCGTAGACCCAGATGCTCCATGAATTATATCGTCTAGACTCACTTGTGGTGGAGAGATTGTATCGGATCCACCCATCACTATTTTGAGGGTGGTCATTAGGCTGTAGTTGTTTGTATTGGTTCCTAGATATCTGTCTTCTTGGAACTGGAATGTTGATTTGCCTTTGTTTGCGGATGACAATGCACCACTCCCTGCAAAGTCCCCAGTCATCGCAACCACAATTTCGGAAGGTTTGAAACTACCACTCACAGACTTTAGGTCAACATAGGCAACGGTATTCGAGTATTCCCGGAAGTCTGTCACCACTCCACCGGCGTGTGATTCGGTTCCCAATACAAAATCACCAATCTCATAGTTGAGAGAGGATACAGAAGCAGAGTCTATAGTGGCGACTGTCATCAATGAGAACCTGTCAACGTCTGCTCCTGCTATCTTTCCGGCGTGTGATCCTGTCCCACCAATAATAGGATCCATCAAAAGGCTCCATTGACTATATCCATTCTCCACCGGGAATAGGGTGGGTTTCTGTGCTACGTCAGCAGAAACCACAGTCAAGTCTCTTTCGATGATGCCAGAGATCATTATCTTGCTTGGACGAATCTCCCTTATGGGATTTGAACCATGCCCACCGTCAGGGGAAATTTCTACATCCAAAGTGGGCTTGATTCCTGTTGGTACGGTGTCAACGATTGCAGAGGCGTATCGATATCCAGAACCTCTTTGAATCATAGAGGTTCCAATAATATTATTTGATTCGCTTATTGTATTCATAATAGCAACAGCATCGGCACTCGTTCCATTTCCATAGATGGATATTATGGGAAGAATGTCTAGGGAATCGCCACTATCAATGGTGATTCCAAATGACGACCCCATAGTGAGGGTATGGATTCCCGCGACCAACTCATAATTGCTGATTTTTCTAGACATTCCAGTGGCATTGCCAGAAGTGAAACGAACCTCATACCCCGAGGGGTTTCCTACTATAGCAGTCGCATCGACAGAAAGGCTTGTTGCGTTTCCACCAATAGTGGCAACCATTTTACCACCCGTGGTGTAGGAACCGAATCCTTGAGAGGTACCCCCAGATGTGCTGATATGATGGATAGCACCATCTACTGCATTGTATTGGACTTCATATTGGAGAGATCTTGCATCCGAGAAACGGTTTGCATTCTGTGTATCTACCTCTAGAGATCTGATTGGAATCAGTTCGTCTGTGGTGTAGTCGAAGAGATCGTCAGTGACGGTCATAACGTACTTCCACACATAACCATCATCTATTTTGATGTCATTCACACCGGCTCCGGTTGGAGTCGTTGTACTTTGTGCGCCTCCGTTGTTGTCAATACAGACATATACGTTGCCGTTTGGTGTGCTTACATAATGACCATTGGAAACAGAAGGATCGGTAGTGTCTATTGCATTCCCGATGCTGCTCATACTGTCAGTGTACTTCTCGTATACGGTTTCGTATTCCCAGTCGTTTTTGGGTGCCATTAGGTGTACATTCAAGTCCAAAATTCTTTTGGCAACAATTCCATTCTTCCATGTCTCTAGATCAGAATATCTACTAGCGTCATAATCCCCAGTTGGTCCCGGTGTTGGATGTGAAAGAATTAGATATAGACTATGACCAGAATCGACTTTGAACAAGTCTCGGATAGTGTTACACACGACAGACTTCATTGGGTTGATTGGGGTTGTTGTTTCAGACATTATACTATCCAGTTATCTTCCTAGTGAAATTTCGTACGTTCAATGTTCGGAAGTCGCTCGTTGCTCCCGTACATCCTATTGTTCCTGATCCAGAACACTCATTTGTTCTTGTGTTTTGGTCTATAATAGCAACAATATTGTGCCATGTATAACCACCAGAACCTCCATGAGTTAGTGTCCCAGAAGTAGAACCACTACCTGTATCTATACCAGATTTGCTGAACGGAGCATCAGTATACCACTCTACTAGTAATTGTTGCCCGGCGATACCTCCACCGTCATGGTATTCCGATTGTGTAAGAATAATTCCTTGTGCTTCTGGGAGATACTTCCCCATAGACTGAAAGATATAATCTCCTTCAACAAAATCTGTTTGATTTGGGCTTGTTGTGTAAAGGTAAGTCTGTGGATATCCTTCGTGAGTTTCACCCCCACCATAAGAAGTTCCGTCTATAGTTCTTGTGTTGGGATGTGGATATATCAGCCAATATCCAGCAGTTGCTGAGTCTCCTGATGTATGCACCATTTGATCGTATTGTGGCTCGTTCCCACCAGTAACACATCCATAATCAGACGTTCCACATTCACCGGGATTTCCTCCTGTACCCAGAGGTCCACTCGCACCCAGAACGTGGGCGGTAGCCCCAGAATCATCAAAGCCTGCTTCCAAGTCACCGCTAAACCCATATGGGAAGAGATCTGTGCTGCTATTGCTGTTGGAACGGAGATTCTCCCAAGTGTGTAGACTGAATGGGGTGTAGTGACCGATCAGTGGAGTCTCGAACTGGAATGTGATGCCCTCTGCTGTAGATGGAATTGCAATATCTGCTTTCAGCAACAGATCACCAAACACGATATACCCAGACGGGTGTACGAGTTTCTTTACCATATCTCTATAGTTCGTGAGAGGAAGTTCTGATCGAATCACATAGGAAAAGTCTTGGTAGTAGAAGTTATCCTGCAATTTGTTTGTGCTGGACAAAAGACCGTTGTCAGATAGATAGTATCCTCGGGTCGGATGATTTACTGCGCCTCCGGTCACCCCAAAGACAACACCCGTGCCGTTTTTAGATGCAATGGTCGTGGTGATGTCGTCAGTTGAACTGAAGTTGATTCCCCTATCAAGAAATTCGATTGCATTGACTGAACCATTCACATCAACACCCGAAACATATGCACGACCACCTCGTCCTCTACTAGACTCCATCTCAATAAGATCACCGATTGCATAATATGAACCCCCGGTGATAGCAGTAATGCTGTTTATTGCAGGGAGAACCTTCTCTGTGATTGGTATTGTACTGGTGGGGATGGAGAGGGGAAGTTCTTCGTCAAAAAAACCAGAGGGAGATATAATATTGAGGGCAAAGAAGTCATATCCCTTTCCGATGAATCGCGTGACCCGATCAACACCGGCAGAGGCTTCTCTCTTCCCAGACACTGGATTGTATTGTGATACAACGGACCCCGCTGATTCATAGATAGACGCTCCGTAGTTTGATGATACCAAGATTTGGTTTCCGACGCTGTATTCTCCACCTGAAGCCTTGATAATGTCCACTTTGGGTTCATAGACTTCTGCGTATTCGTTGTAGAGAATCCTCAAGAGGAATTGGATGCTTTGTGGAGTACCCTTGCTTGTATAGAACGACTTTATGTTTTTGAGAAGTGTCTTCTCGTTGAGTCCACTCCACAGGGTTTTCGGAACAGACTCCATGAATTCATTTCGCATTGCACTAAAGAACACATCGATACACTCATCGGTGTCTTTGTAGGACTGGAGATGATGAGACACATGGATCTCTCCTGCTCCCGTACCCCCATGCGTAACCCCCTTCTCCATCCACTCATAATATGTTCTCATAAAGTCAACGAACAGCGGATGTTCAAGACCAACGAACTCTGGGAGTTGGCAGGGCATAACCGTTGAGGTATAGTAGCCTGGGATTGGCTCCTCGTTCAACACATCCACAACAATCTCTTCTGGGGGATCACCCAGATTTATTCGGAGAGGAAGAAGCATCAGGTATAATCATTCCCCGTGCTGCTTAGGATGTTTCCTACATTGTCTGTATCAACCATATTTACACTAACCGAAGATGGGTCTAGAACATCGTATGTGATGATGGTGTTTCTTGGTGCAAATATGTCTGCATTTCTTGGTGTTGCTCGTACAGCAAGGTATGATTTGTTTCCGTCTATTGAACTCAAGATAATTCTGCTGATGGTCAACACACCTGTTTCGTAGTCTACGGTTCCTGCGTTCTCAACGAGAATACTACCTTTCTCTGGATCTAAGATCTGCAAGACACCTCTACTATCATCCGTGAGTTTACCACGCTTCACAGAACCAGTGCTATCGAAGAAGGTGAATGGATCGCTTTCAATTACCGAAACATGACCCGCGTGTGGGTTGTATATTTGGTTGGAGAAGTTGGTCGAATATCCAGTCGCCGCGGCGAAGTTGGGACGGATTCGTTTCTCCATAATAAACTTAGTATCGTTTCCGAGAATCGAATCGCTAGTATCATCGATCAGTGATTGGAGTTTGGATCGGAACAGATCAACATCAAACTTCTCTAGGTTGTTGTTTAGAAACTCTGTGATAAGACTCGTTATGAGGATTCTCAAGGCTTCCGAACTCACACCCGCATTCAACGAACTATATCTAACAGCAGAGTTTATTCTGACGTATGTGTAGTCTGGATCCACCACAACAGGAATAACACCAACCACACCTTTCGATTTCTTGAGCATCTTTTCAATAGATTTCTTTGTTGCATCAGTGATGATGGTTCCGCTGAAGGGTTTGATCGCAATCATAACTCGACCATACTGCGGAGGATCTTCGTCTTCACCACCATACACGCTAACACTTTCAAGACTTGTGAATTCTTGCATTACCAAAGACTTATAATCGGTTGTAGTGACTGCTCTATTTTGTGCTTGATATGTGAGGGGTGCGTTCATTCTTACAGAGTGCATAGTTTCGGATGGTGAACCGCCCTGTGCAATTGAAGTGACTGTGACATCTGCGACAGTACCCGCTGGTCCAGAGAATACTCGATTTCCTATTTTGTCACCCGATCCTACGCCATTTGCAAGAACGCCCTTGGTGATCATATATGAGATATAAACCACAGAACCATGTTCGGGTTTTACACCAAGCACATTATCACCGAAGTAAATTTCGTAGTTGCCCTTCCTGTTCTTCTGGAGGAAGTAGATCTTGTCACTTGGTCCGATGGACATAAGAGTTGTAGACTTCTTCCATGAGTCCGAGTAACCCTCGTCGTCGGTTGGTCCCTTTTGGACACGAATTTTGATGGTTGATATATCTACGTTCTTCTCTGGGATAACAAATTTGTTGCCCTCTTTGAGATTGTCGAACAAGAACTGAGAGAACTTGCGAGTACCCTCATAGATCTTGATACCAGTCAGGTGAGGTGCGGTTGAACTCGTAATCTTGTTCGGTGTGGTTGTAAAGAACGTGTGTCGTAATCCACCCTGAGCAGCAACAAACTCAGTATATGTTGGGAGATATGATCCAACTACAAAAGTATTATCTTCCAATTCGATGTCTATCTCTGCCATGGCAGAAGTGATAGATGATGGTGTGTACCCAAGCATCTTAGAGATTGAAGTAATCGATTCCTCTGCGACTGCTGTGTCGAGATACATCTCGTTGATGGACATATTGTTGTAGAATGCTTGGTACTGTGTGTTATATGCAAGGATATCAATGATCAACGATAGTGCAGATCCCTCGAAGTTGTAGTCTTTGAAGGTATCTGTTTGTCGAAGATGGTCTTTGAGACTGTCTTTGATTGAGTTGAAATCGATGCTGTTTACTGTGAAGTAGTCTTTAGCCATTAGCGTACCCTTGATAGTTGAATGTCCATTCCTACATCCTTATTTAGATGTCGAATGGAAAAGTAGATGCTGATTTTGAACTCATTTCTATCGACATCATCTGAGACCGTGACTTCGAGAATGCGAACTCTAGGTTCAAATTTTTCGATTGCAAAGATGATAGCCTTCCTGATTGTCATTGCAGTGAACGGCTCTGCTGGTTCAAACAATTGGTTTCGGATGTTTGCTCCAAACGGAATGTTGAATGGTCGTTCTCTATAGTTGGTTAGGACAATATTTTTCACAGATCTCTTGATTGCAACAACGTCCTCGACTAGAGGAACATCCCCTGTCAGTGGATGCCGAGTCATATTCAGATCGAAATCGGTGTATCTAGCCATCTTGGTACAATAATGCCTCCGCGTCTTTTGCTGTTGTTGTAATTTCTACAAGTGTAGATTCTTCATCCATCTCTTCCAGACCATCCCAGTGACACCACTCCACAAGAACGCAACCAATAACAGAGATCTTGCGAAGTCCGTAGATAGGATATAGGGTGTATGCGAGAGTCCCGCTCATATCCATCAGCCTCTTGAAGTAACTCTCGATGTCATCAGACACCATCACAAGAGAGTGGTCCTTGTGTTGAATTCGGCTAAGAAGTGGTAGCGTGGTGGTTGCAAGTACGTCCTGTCGGTTGGACTTGGACTCGGTGATTCCACGGGCTGTGGATTCGTGTGTGACGGACCACTTCTTCAAGGAACTGCCGTACGAGAGAGTTCCGCCATTATGGAACTGAAGGATACTCACTCGATCCGCACTTGACTTGATCCTCAACTCGGTCAGTGACTCAGTGATTTGGTTGTGTGCATTGATGTAGTTAGATCGGATAGGTGTCTTGTCTTTATTGTTCCGTTTGTTCAGCAGATTCTTCATAAATCCCCATGCCATCACTGCCCCCATTGCAGTCGCAGCAAGGAGCATTCCGAGTTCCATCCACGAACCGAAGATATCGATTCCCTGTACGTTGTTGGATACTTCGTTGAGGTCTACTGGTGTGATGATTGTCATAGTTCGGGGATCTCTGGTATTTTGTATTCTGAACCTATTCCAATGTTTGGTAGTTCGAGTTGGGGAATATTCTGAATCTTTTCTTTTAGGTCCGGTTTGGTTACAAGATCACCAAGGACTTTGTTGAAGTTTGATGATTGGTTCATGGATATCGCATTCTGACCGACACTTAGTTTATTTAGGTACTTTCCAGCGTCGTCGAAGGCTTCAATGTCACTACTTTGAGCAATCTCCATCTTACATCCAATGTCCTCAAGCGAAGTTATCATAGCGGTAATGGCAGTGGGATCAGTTAGGTCCAAGTTGCTTATGGAGTCGGCTATGCTCAGTGCGTCAGTTACCAACTTTTGTCCACCACCAGCGATACTCCCGAACATCTGTGAGAAGTTGTCTTCCACTGGCGCACCCGCCGCTGACATCATTGACTTTGCATCTGTGAAAGCACTTGCCATCCCCGCTACACCTGTGATGTTTGGAAGACCATCTTCTCCTACCTCCAGATTGACTCCACTTAGTCTTTCTGTGTGTCCCTTGAAGGAACCTACCTGAGTTTGCAATGCTTGTGCTTTTGCTAGAAGATCTTCGGCTCCGACTACACCTTCCAAATACCCTACTATGTCTTCGCCATTACCCACCGCACTTGTCAACTGTGATGTGATACTACCAATATCGGCACCAACCGGGTTTTTGAAGCCAGTGTCTCCATCAAGAAACCCCTGAAGGATGCTTTGTTCTTCAGTGCTGATGACTCGCTGGAACAACGAGACTCCATCGGTACTAAATTGTTGGTGAATGAAATTTTCGCAAGACATTTCCTATCCTCCTACAAACACATTTTGTGAGCCCATAATTCCTCGATATCCGCAAGTGGTGTAATCATCTTCTCGGCATACCGGAATACCATTGACGTATACACTGCCAGATGCTTGAGTCATTTTGTGGATGCCACTGTAACGACACCAACCAATTCCCATTCCACCCCGTGTATGATGCCAAATATAGTCACCAAGAACGATGGGTCGGATGTTATTCACAAACACATTGCTCACTTGATGTGTGCGTGGGTGTCCGTGGTAAATCGATTTGATTACCCATGAGTCGTCGTGAAGTAATACGGGAGATCCCATTATCCCACACTCACCCTTTCTACCAGTCCATCATGTCCAACTGCCCCAACAGAACGTCTATTCGTGAATGACATATTTTTGAATGTTGTTGGTGATGCTGAAGCACGACAAGCGGCACCTCCACCCGCAACTCCATTGAGTCGAAAGTCCTCGTTGTCTACATCAACAAAAGGATCAGCAGTAAGATCAATATTGTCATAGGTGGTGTTGGTAGCATCAAATCCAGATATATGATTTGAAGAACCACCCATGTTTCCAACCGCATTCCCCACAATAGAAATACCTACGGTGCCGAAATCGCCTTCTGCGGCTTCATTTTGAATTCCTATACCACCACCGTCACCATAAATGAGATTGTTTTTCACCAAGAAACACACTGCCTCATTATCAGAAAAGATTTCTTTGAA
>Ga0209047_1003075_pt1 | contig 10777 bp, 8 predicted proteins | sample SaaInlV_165m_DNA_3_FD_184681 | JGI IMG/M metagenome (GOLD analysis project Ga0209047, IMG submission 184681) | Marine microbial communities from expanding oxygen minimum zones in the Saanich Inlet - Saanich Inlet SI037_S3LV_120m_DNA (SPAdes)... | ecosystem: Environmental > Aquatic > Marine >...
CTAGGTGGAACGATTGTTTCGCATCAGGTCAAGTATTATTCTTAGGTGAACAGAAATAAGAAATACTATATTAAAATATAATATGGAAATAAAGCCCCACATTCGTGGGGTTTTTTGTTTGTGGGATTATGTGTAGATTTGGGTAAGGAGATTATTATGAAAAAACTATGGGATAAAATTCCACCAAAATACCAAGGATACTTAGTAGGAGTATTTCTGTTCTTATTGGTTGCTTGGTCTATGTGGTCTGTTTGGGATAAGACATCCCATTAGTTTCAAGCCCCACATTCGTGATGTTTTTTATTTGTGGGATGATGTGTAGATTTGGATAAGGAGATTATTATGAAAAAATATTTATTACCAATTTTGTTAATAGGCTTTTGGGGATGTGAAGAACAGGATACATCTCCTCCCGAGGTCAATATTTTGATTCCTGATGATGTAGTTTTTGAAATTGCCGACATCGCCGTTGAAGCTGATGATAACGAAGAAATCAGCAAGTTAGAGTTTTATATTGATGGTGAACTGGTTCATACAGAGACTGGTTCACCTAGTTATCAGAATGTTTATATATATAAGTGGAACACTGTTCAATACGAAAATGGTTCTGACCATATTGTGAGAGTTGTTGCATATGATAACTCTGATAACCAGGGTTCAGATGAAGCTAATTTCACGGTAGATAATTCTGATGCGGGCCCCGGTGAATGGGGTCCTACTTCAGTGACGTATACCTTAACAGAAATGACCATTACTTGGGAAGAATACTCTGAAGAAAATTTCAAAGATTATAACGTATTGTATTCGCAAGAGGAAGAAGGAGAAAAGGGAACAATTGCCACCTACACAGATAGATCAACCACATCCCATGCTATTACAGAGTTTGACCCAACAGTAGAGAACTGGTTCTGGGTGCAAGTGACTGACACTCTAGGATTAAGTAGTATTGGTTGGGGCATGAGAAATGAAAGTGATTCGGAACCTGCTACTGTAAATATTACTTCTGTTACCTATGATACAACAGAAATGACCATTATTTGGAATGAATCCATAGATGATGATTTTCAACATTATAATTTGCTGTATTCTTCATCAGAAAGTGGAGTTCAAACATCTGTCACTACCATAACAGATAGGACAATAAACTCATATTCAATAACTGATTTTAATCCCAATCTAGAGAACTGGTACTGGGTAGAAGTTTCAGACAGTTTGGGACAGACATCCATTGGGAATGGAATGACAAATGAAATCAATGGTATGAACTACAATCCCACTATTAATTCCGTCTATATTCCATGGCTACCAGTTCCACCAAATGATTTTGTGACTGTAAATTGGAGTATGTTTACTGACAATGATTTTTATTCCTACGAATTATTAAGAGCAGACAGCTCTTACAATTTTACATCGGTAGCTGAGATCAAGGATTACAATATTACCTATTATAGCTTCGATTTAGATGAAGTGAATTTGAATATTGAAAATTATTGGAGATTAGTAGCGACTGATTATTGGGGTTATTCAGATACGGGTTATGTTAAAGATACTTGGGTAAATCAGCCGCCAAATCAGCCAAATTTATATGATATAGATTACGATAATATTAATGCAAATATTGGGTGGTCTATAAATAACGAAGACGATTTTTATTCTTATGAATTATATGAATCATTAGATAGTACAATGAGTGGTGCTTCACTCGTTTATACAACGCAGAATCAAGATTCAAATCAAGTTTTATTAAATGTTGAGCATAATCAAAAATTATATTATCAATTAAAGACCACTGATATTTTTGGCTTGTCATCAATCAGTAATATTAAACACCTAACATCATTTATTACATTTAAAATTAGGTTAGACAGAACGATGAATGACATTATACAGTTAGATGATGGTACGTATGTTTTGACGGGTAGTGTTGACAATCAGGCCGGGATACTTAAACTTGATTCACTTGGTAATCAGTTTTTTGAATCATCAATTGATTCAACTACTTACGGAAGTAGCATTAGATTAACTTCAGATGGTGGGTTTATTATCGGAGGCAGGCCGTGGATCATGAAAATTGATTCAGAATGCAATCTGGAATGGCATCATCAATTCGAAGCAACAGGGCAACCAGGTTATGCAAAGCATGTAGAAGATGTTGGGGACGGATATATAACGATAGGACACAGGTACCCTGATGCCGCCTTTGCAAAATTTAATTATTCCGGACAATTAATATGGTTAAATCACTATGAGGGTGTTTATGGGAGTGTTCAAAGGATAGGTAAAACGATCCATGAATTATCAGATGGATCGTTGATCCTTGCGGGCGGAACATATGCTAGTGAATGGGTAGGATGGCTTAAAAAGTGGAGTACGGAAGGAGACAGTACAGTTTGGGAAATAATTAACGGAAGTCCCGAATCGAATGCTTATGTACATGGTAACGATGAAATCGGATGGTTATCTAACTTTTTAAGAAAAGTTGATTCAAATGGAAACATTCTATGGGAAGTACCTGAAATTAATGGCACAAATGTTTACCAATCAGGAATTTGTGGTACAAATGATGGCGGTTTTGCAGCCGTTCATCCCTGGCACTCAAGCCTTGCTAAATTTGCAAGAACAGATTCTGAAGGAAATATAATTTGGAACCGTCCGGGGAGCCAACATAACTCTCAGTCCATAGCTGGGAATGTTGTGAGACAAACAAAGGATGGTGGTTTTATCATACTTTATTCTGGAGATAGGTATTTATTTAAAACTGATCCAGATGGAAATATTAACTGGTAAGGAGAAAAATCAATGAGATACTTATATCCAATACTCATATTATCCGCTTTGCTTTACTGGAGTTGTGAAGAACCGCCAGAAGATTGTACAGGAGAACCTGGTGGTAGTGCAGTTTGTGGCTGTAACAATGAAAACGCAGTAAACTATGATAGTACCGCCACTAACGATGATGGGAGTTGTATTTTCGATACAACAGAACCAAGTATACAATTTACCAGTCCAAATCCTAATGATACCCTAGGTGGTATTATTACCCTTAGAGTTGAAGCACAAGATGATTATGAAATAACTAAAGTTGAATTCAAATTACATCATCTCTATGAGATTGATGGTGAAACTATTCTTGAAGATGACTCTCTTTTTACAGATATGGAAGAACCATATGAATATGAATGGAATTCCACTGAATATGAATATGTTGGAGCTTCATTTTCTGCAAGAGCATATGATGGGCAAAATGATAAAGATATTCATCTCTACCCAGTATATATTGATAATAGGCCCGAATCCGTTAATGTTACTTCTGTTCAATATGTTTGGAATGAAGGGCATGAATATATTGTACAATGGGAAGAATCAGCTGATACGAATTTTCAAGAATATATAATTCACTGGGTAAATAATTGGAACGGGCACGGTGAAAGAACTGCAATCGATACTATATCAGATAGGACTACTACATCCCATGCCGTAAATATTTGGGATGCCATGCCGCCAATTGATAGGAATTGGTTCTGGGTAGAGGTAAAGAGTACATTGGGTTTTACAAATATTGGAGAAGCATCATATAATGAGCCTATAGGTGACCCAGTGTTAACATTGCAACCAATTACTGTGGAAAATGACTCTATCACAATCACATGGTCTCGCTCTACAGCGCTAGGGAATGAATATTACCAACTTTTTGAATCGACATCTGCTAATATTACTTCTGGATTTACTCGCTATTGGTATGTTGGGGTTAGTGGATCGGATACGACCATCACAGTTTCAATATTAGAAGATCAATATGGTGGTAGCGAAACAATGTTCTACCAAGTCAATGTATTTGCTGAGTTTGGCCAAGAAGCAGTGAGTAATATCATGCCATTATATTTAGATCCATGCGGAGATGGTGAAGTCAATATATGGGGTCATTGCCGTAATATCGAAGAAACAACTAGCATTCATCATAATGAACCCGGCTGGTCTTGGTTAGGCCCTCATCCCAGAGGTCCAATACCAGCAGCCATCGGAGAATTAGTAAATCTTACTGAACTCATTGTTGAACATTCGCCACTAGATGGATCAATCCCACCAGAAATTGGAAATCTTACAAATCTGACTCATTTAGAATTGTGGAATACATCTCTAACAGGATCTCTTCCACCAGAAATTGGGAATCTGGTTCACCTTGAAACACTTATGCTTAGTGGTAATAATTTTTCAGGTGAAATTCCTCCCGAAATTGGGAATCTTTCTGTTCTAACAGAATTAAACTTAGATTTTTATGACGGTGCGATCACATCTCTTCCATCAGAAATTGGCAATTTAACCAACTTAGAAATTTTAAATCTTAATGGTCACCAATTAAGTACGATTCCTCCAGAAATAGGGAATCTAACCACTCTAACTGAATTACATTTAGGAAGTAATAAATTAACATCTATTCCTAATGAAATTTTAGGATTATATAATTTGAATACATTGAGTATAGGTGGCAATCAAATCACAGAGCCCATTCCATCAGAGATTGGGAATTTGACCAATTTAACCAAGTTAGTTTTAAGGGATAATCAATTCACAGGGGAGATACCATCCTCCATTGGCAATCTAACCAATTTAAATGAATTGTCGTTAGAAAATAATCAACTCACAGGGGAGATACCATCGGAAATTACAAACCTCACTAATCTTGAAGGATTGTCTTTGGCAGAGAATCAACTCACAGGAGAAATACCACCAGAGATAGGAAATCTGACGAATTTAGGTGGATTGGATTTATCATGGAACCAACTCACAGGAGAAATACCAACTTCGATTGGTGATTTAACTAATTTAGTTAAACTATTTTTGAATCGGAATATTTTTACAGGAGTAGATGAAAGTATTTGTAATCTAACTCTAGATTTCACCCAACATTGGTATTTCAAAATTGATCACAACAATCTGTGTCCACCATATCCAAGCTGTATAGAAGAAAATATTGGTAATCAGAATACTGAGAATTGTGATTAGGTGTAAAAGTGTAATTGTTATTAAAAAGCCCCACATTCGGGGTTTTTTGTTTTCCATCTCTTTGTAAAAAAATGGAGGTGGGGTAAATTCAAAGGGTGAAGAAACTTATTTCTCGATGTTAGATTGGTCACGATATGGTCACGCTATCCCGTAAATGCAGTTATTATTATAGGTTGTCTGGGTTCGATTCCCAGGCGTTCCCGCCATTTGATAAAGCCTCGAGATCTCGGGGCTTTTTATTTAATAGTTCAGTTTATTGTTGAGTCAATTTATTGATGTGATCTCTACCATGTTCGTCGAAATATAAATCAACAAATACATTTAACAATTCTATACCTTGGTGAGCATGGTCTTGTTCAACAGTTTGTTTACATTTCATCGCTGCCACCAAGATTTGATGTAAAGTGGTTGTTTGTTTCACATATATTTTATAGTCAGACTCTTCTGATTTTAATTTGATTCTTTGAGTTAGGAAGTAATCGGAGACAGTCCTTTGGATTTTTGTAGCATGCTCCTCCTTGGTCATTACCCACCGTGTTAATTGATTCATGGATTTAGCATCTTGTCTACCAGATAATTCTTGAATTTTTAACATGGCTTTCTGAATTGTTTTATAATCTTCCTGAATTTGAACGATTCGAACAGCATCATTATAAATTCCACAGGGAACTTGGCAATGAGCGAATAGTATCCCATTTAATAATGAAAATAAGAGTAAGATTTTTAGAAAATTATGATTCATAAAATGACCCATTTTGTTAAGGATTTGTAATAAAAGATATTAAAAATGGACAAGTAATGTTGATGATATTTTCAAACATTTTGTATCATCTTTGCCACATCTTCACCAATCGCGATAGAAGAAGTTAATCCAGGTGAATCAATCCCAATCATATTAATCCAACCCGGGAACCCTTTTTCTATTTCATGGGAAATATAGAAATCCTGAAATGTGTGATTTTTAGAATTTATTTTGGGGCGAATTCCTGAGAAATTAAGAGAAAGATCCTCAATTTTTAAATCAACAATATAACGAGATGCTGCCTGAAAAAAATCATTTATCAAGGAATCATCTATAGTATAATTCTCAATTCGTTCCTGTAAAAAATGGGCATCGGGCCCCAACTTTACATTTCCGATTTGATCAAAACTTAAATGGATACCGAGAGAACGATGATCCTTATCAGGCATTGGGTAAATCAAATGAGAAAATTGATTTCGCCATCGACTAGATAAAGAAAAGTAAGTTCCTTTTGAAAAAATAAAACTTGGTGTTTTTTTCTTGGGTATAATCATATTTGAAATGAGATCGCTATTTAATCCACCAGAATTGATGACCCAATCACAACTGACATTTTCAATTTCAGCAGCAGGAGATTGAATAGCTATTTTGTACCCATTTTGAGTTATTTCGCATCCCAATACTTTAGTTTTAAATAAATAATCATGATTAGAAGAAAGTGATTTTTGGTAAAAAGAATTCATTAGATCGTGGGCATTGATTATTCCGGTTGATTCGATTTTTAATCCTAGAGAGCCTTTAATTTTAGGTTCAATTTGATTTATTTCTTTTCGTGATAAAATTTTCAATTCCGTTAGTCCCTTTGACAGTCCTAATTCAAATAATTTTAGAAGAGATGTTTCTTGGGATTCATTTGCTACAATCAATTTTCCGCATCGATTGTAAAAAATATCATTTTCTGCGCAATAAGTATAAAGAAGCTCACGACCTTGAATGCAATATTTTGATTTTAAGGTATTTTTTGGATAATAAATTCCGGAATGGATGACTTCGCTATTTCGGCTAGAGATCCCCTGACCAAAATTTTCTTCTTTTTCTATAATAAGAATAGAATGAAAACCTTTTTCAGAAAGGGCACGCGCGGTTGCTAATCCGCAAACTCCCGCACCAATAATTACAATTTCATAATCGGACTTCATCAATTTATACGGGTTTCAAATATCCTCGCTCAATATGGATAGATACAGAATGTTGAATCGCATCCACTCGGACTAATAGTTTATCATGGTCATCGATTCGAGTTACTTCTCCAATTAATCCTTTTAGAGGCCCTTCTTTTACTTCTACTGGATCTCCTTTTATAAAAAAGTCTGTCGCTTCGGGTGAATATCCACCCTCTATCATTAGTTTAATTGCTTGGATGCTACTATCTTGGACTACTGCAACTTCTCCACCAAACTTAATAACTTTAACAACACCCATAGTCTGAAGAACAAAAAGAGAATTTTTTAATTCTGTTTTCACAAAAATATATGAACGAAACATAGGAAATTCCACCCATTTTTTCCGATCACTCCATTTCCGTCTTTCTTTTAAGATAGGTAAATAAACTTCGAATCCTTTTTTATGGAGTTCATTTTCAACAGTTTTTTCGTGTCTTGGCTTAGTATAAACCGCGATCCATTTTTTTAAATTTTGTTCGGAATCCACTTTCATGTTAATATTTATATTGTAAAAATTAAATGGTTATGTACTTTTCATTTTTTATTAAAATGAATAAATAGTGCTTACTTTATTAGTTCAATTTTACAAAAAGAAAGGCAATTGAGTAGTTGATAATTATTTGAATATGGTTTACAATAAATATGGGTTTAGTTGATAATAAATCATTAATATTCATACCATGCATTCGACAGGACAAATCAAACAATTCATTCTCGAAAACCTTACAAGGCATCAAAAGGATATAATAAAGGCTTCAATCCATAAATTTGGGATTTCTAGGCAAGCAATCCTCAAACATATGCATACACTCATAGGCGAAGATCGTGTTGTAGCCCATGGGAAAACACGTGATAGGTTTTATGAACTTAAACCTCGGGTGAATTATTCAAAATCTATTAAGATTTCTAATGAGTTTTCCCATATAGATATGCTTCAAAATCAAATATTACCGAACTTAAAGATCCTTTCTAAAAATGTATATGATATTTGTGAATTTTCTATTATGGCTGTTTTATCAAATACAATTGATCATGCAAAAGCATCTCGAATTTATTATAAACTTTTTGTAACCGATTATGATGTTCATATTATTTTAAGCGATAATGGACGAGGTATTTTTGACCATATAAAACAATCTCTTGATTTAGATGATTTACATGTTGCAGCGATTGAAATCGCAAAGGGACATGTTACTTCCGACCCAGAAAATCATGCCGGAGATGAGTTACGTACTGTTGTACACTTGTTTGACAAAGTAACGATAGACGCTTCTGGATTGTGTTTATCTTATTTTAATCCAAATAAAGATTGGACCTCAAATGTTTCTTCTCACCAAAAAGGAACTAGAATTCATTTAGAGATAAAAACTAATTCTACCAGGAAACTTGAAAAAGTTTTTCATCGATTATTTGATAAGGAAAGAAGATTTATTCGAATCCCCGTAAGCCTTGTTAGGACCGCTGGAGAACAAGTGAGTTCTCGACAACAAGCTCAGTGCTTATTGAATAATATTAGTGATTTGCAATCAATAGAATTTGATTTTAATCATATAGATTTAATTGGGCCAGCTTTTGCAGACGAGTTAGTAAGAAAAACTAAACAAAAAAATAATTCTATAAACATTAACTGGATTAATTCTAATAAAGTTGTGGATGTATTAATGTCACGGGCGGTAAATCGTCTAACATAAATCAGGTTTCCTGATTTTGCTGGTTAGAAATAACCTTAAAAATAGTTGGCTCTAACAGTTATCTTGTGACTGACGGGGCGGAGCCATAAATAAAATGATCGATTTTCATAACCATATTTTACCCAATGTCGATGATGGATCTAAATCATTGGACATATCGTTAGAAATGTTAACACATGCGGCAAACCAGGGAATAACCGATGTGGTTAATACGGTTCATTATCAACACCCGAAAGTTGAAACTGAAGATATTTCATTAAATAGAATTCAACGGAAAGTAAATGAATTACAGAAGAAATTAGATCAAAATGATATTCGTATTAAACTTCATTTAGGTGCTGAAGTATTTTTTCTTCCAAATTTAATTTCTATTAAAGATGATCAGCTCGCAACTTTTTCTCATGGGAAGTATATGCTCATCGAATTTCAGGTTCATCAAATTCCTGACATTCAAAAACAGCAATTATTTGATTTAAAGATGTCAGGTGTTGTACCTATTATAGCACACCCAGAAAGGTACAAAGCAGTACAGGAAAATATAAATATTGTTGCGGATTGGTTGGAAGCAGGATGTCTCATCCAAGTGGATGCAGGTAGCCCACTCGGGTATTTAGGATCTAAATCTAAAATAGCGTCTGAAAAAATTATCAAAAATGGATGGTGTCAATTAATTGGTTCTGATTCCCATGATAATAAAAATAGAAATTTTTGTTTATTAGAATCGGTTGATTTAATCCGAAGTTGGGGAATATCAAACGTTGATGAATGGGTAAATGATAATCCGAGTTCTATAATTGACGGCACACCAATTTCAGTTGATTTTGATTATATGGAAGAAGCAAAACCGAATTTCTTTTCTCGGATAAAAGATAGAATTGGTTTAAGTTAATTGCGAATGTTAAAATATAAAATATTACTTACCTTATTTGTTACAAGTTTCCTACTTGCCCAAAATAATGTAAAAGAAGAAGTCTCTTTTTCTGATTATCAAATATCAAGTGAACGGTATTTAACAGATGAAAAAGGGAATATAATGATGAACGTAAATGTCTGGGGACATGTAGGAAACTCAGGACATCATCTGGTTTATGAGGGTATTGATTTAGCCACTTTAATATCTTTAGTTGGGGGACCACAACAAGGTGCAAATCTTAAAAAAACACGTATTTACAGGGAAATCCCTGATGAGAATGGTCAACTCGTATATTATGTAAATTTGGAAGATTTTTTTAAAAATGGTGATAGAAAAAACTTTATTAAAATTAAACCGAATGATACTATTATTATTCCCCAGAGCCCCATGAGTTATTTCCTTACACAAGTGGGCACATTCAATACTGTCTTGAGTTTATTAAATCTATATTTCCAATTGGTAAAATGAATACGGATAATAATCAGACAAACGTACCTAACAATACTCTCCAATCAGGTAGGGATCAAGAATTATCCATTCGTGATTATTTGTTTATTCTTCGATTTCATTATAAAAAAATAATATTATTCACCCTATTGGGTTTAGGATTTGCATTTTATTCAGTACTTACATTGCCTCCGTCTTATACTGCAACTACAACAGTTGTAATACAGGATAAACCTGGCGCAGGTATGATTATGGATTTAACAGGAAATAGAGATCGCAATCGGATGTCTAATGAGTTACAATTGATTAAATCTCGAAGTGTGGCGAAAGAGACCATTGAATCAATATGGTTAACTAAAAAAAATAATTTAGCGTTATTGGGTTCGTATCCATTTTATCCACGAGGTCGTAGACTTAGACAGTTTGTTAAAGAACTTTTTACTTTAGGTTTATATAATCCGGGTTTGGATTCTCCAGCAAATTATACTGAAGAATATTCCGATAAAATTGGTGAAAGATTCGCGGGAAGTTTAATTAGTAGATTGCGGGTAAATCATCGACAAGGCACAAATATTATTGATATATCTTACACGAGTGTTTGGCCAGAAGAAGCCAAATTGATTGTGAATACAATTGCAAGTGTATATCAAAATTTAGACCAAAAATGGAGTGGAGAGAAAGCGCAAAACTCAGTTCAATTCCTTATGGAGTTGGTAGACGAACAAGAAACAAACTTGAGAGCAGCTGAAAAATCACT
>Ga0209047_1003090_pt1 | contig 10757 bp, 12 predicted proteins | sample SaaInlV_165m_DNA_3_FD_184681 | JGI IMG/M metagenome (GOLD analysis project Ga0209047, IMG submission 184681) | Marine microbial communities from expanding oxygen minimum zones in the Saanich Inlet - Saanich Inlet SI037_S3LV_120m_DNA (SPAdes)... | ecosystem: Environmental > Aquatic > Marine >...
AGGTAATTTATTTATTGATAATTTACAATCGAAAGATGATTAATATATTTATATTTTTAAAACTGTTTTTATAAATTCTTTAATATTTTCTTCTGTTGGTGAAGCATCAAATTCGTATACAGTAAATACTCCATCTTTATCTTTAAAACGTAAAAAGATAGATGGAAATCCTTCAATACCACTACCATTTTTAACTATTTGTTCACTTGTCGTAAAATCAGCATCGTTTTCTTCTATTTTCTTAAAGTTTATTTTAAAATTTTTTGTCCCCCACTTACCATTTTTATAATCATCTTCTATTTTATCCCAAACACCATGAAGACGCGTTCCAGTTGCACCTTCTTTATTAGAATTGGGACACCAACAAGCCCAAAATAAATATAAATCAACTTTTTTAGTTATTGTATCAATACCAATACCACTATTTTTATTTTTAATCGTCTCATCGAATTCATAATTTTCTTCATACTCTTTTTCTACAAGTTGAGGTTGTATATAATTTACATAAACAAATATAGCGGCTAATATAAAAACAACTAGTAATCCACCCCATAATATAACGTGCTTTTTTGATACATTATTAAATATATTTTTAACTCGTTCCATATACAAATAATCATATTTTTTTTGAGTAGTTATTTAACGAATTTAAAGATAAAAATTATATTACACTAATGATAATTCTAAATCAAATTAATTCTAAAAATGAGATTTCAATTATTGATTTAAATGAAAATATAACAACAAATGAATATTATAAAAAAATATGGAAAAGTAAATACAACGTCAATTTAACTAAAAAAAAACGTTTTTCAAAAAGTTTGGTATATTATTTAAAAGGTCAGACGAATTATGTTAAATAATTTGTTGTAAAATATAATATATTTATATATTAATGGTAAATAAGACGAAAAGAAATAAGAAAAATAGTAATAATAAAACAAGAAAAAAAACATATAGTAAAAAAGATTTTAAGAGTACGGATGGTATGTTAACATCAGTATGGGGTCCTAGTTTATGGCATTATCTACATACAATGTCTTTTAATTATCCTATAAATCCAACAATTGCTCAAAAAAAGTATTATAAACAATTTATACTATCCTTAAAGTATGTATTGCCTTGTAAGTATTGTAGAATGAATTTGCGTAAAAATTTAAGAGCAGTTCCGTTAACGGAAACCGTTTTGAAAAATAGAGATAATTTTTCTAAATGGATGTATGATTTACATGAACATATTAATACTATGTTAAAAAAAAAGTCAGGATTAAGCTATCAAGATGTTAGAGAAAGATACGAGCATTTTAGAGCCAGATGTAGTGAAACATCTGTTGATAAAATAGTAGCCGAACTTAAAAAAATTAAAAACAAAAAAGAAAAAGGTTGTGAGACCCCTTTATATGGACATAAAGCAAAATGCGTAATTAAAATTGTTCCAAAAGAAGCAAAAGAAAAAACATTTCAAATGGATAAAGCATGTATAAAAAAAAGAGTTGAATTATAAAATTAATTAATGTATTATTATTAATTTTATATAAAATTAAAAAGCAGCAAAACTGGTTAATCTTGGTATGAATCCATTAGAAGGATTTATATTTTTAATATTGTTAATTTCGTCAACTAATTGTGTTGGTTTATTTTCATTTAAAAATCTAGGATCAACATTTACTACATTTGCTTTTTTTACATCTTTATTTGTATTAGATTTATTAGTAGTATTAGATTTATTAGTAGTATTAGATTTATTAGTAGTATTAGATTTATTAGTATTATTTGTGAAGTTATCTATTATATTACTATATTGTGTTTTTAATTGTGGAGCATTAAAATTAGAATAATCTTGAATAGTAGATAGTGTGTTTGTATTTAATTGTGGCATATTAATGTTTGGTAAGTTTTTCTCTAAGTTTTTATTTATTTTCAAATTAGGGTTTTTCTTTATTGATTTAATAAATTTATCCAATGATAGATTGTCTTGTATATTTAATAATTTTTTAATAGAGTCATTTAAAGCTAATGGATTATCATTATTTTTATCTTTTTTTATTTCAGATTTAAAATCATCTTCGTCTAAACATGTTGGACATCTTGGATTTACTGCTGGTACGATTTTAGTTTTTAAAATATATTTATCTTTTTCATTTCCTCTATTATCCTCTAATTCATCTAAGTTATATTGTTGAATTGGCACATTTCTTCCTAAATCACAAATAGCTCTAGATTTATTCAAAGGGTCTACTCTACATTTAACATTACTTTTATCATTTAAATAAGTAAATGGATTATGGGCTCCTATACTTTTAATATATTGTTCGTTATAGTATGATTCTTCATCTGGTCCATAATTGGAACGTCCATAAATACGGTCATATAATTGGTTCATTGTTTCAGATGTTCCAGTAATAGAACTAGGTGTATTAGTAGTATCAGAACTATCTCTATGAGGATACCCAACATTATTAATAGCCGTTACATTAACTATGTTTAAAAGAGAATTATTGTTTATATCTTTAATTTGTTTTTCTGCTGCTGTATTTTTTGTGTATTTAAATGATACGGAATCATTCATAGAAACATTTCCTCTTAAATCCAGAATTAATGTATTACTTTCAATAGTAGCTTTATTTGGTTTTCTTTCTGCTTGATTATTAATTGAAATTTCAAAGTCATTAATATCCAACGAATCATTTACTTGTAATGTTTCATTAAATACTAATTTAAGTTTATTTGGATTTTTATGCTCAACTACAATTAACTTTAATTTTGGCGGTATATTATCAATAATATTATTAACTACGGAAATTTGATCTATCGTATTTAATTTTGAATCATCTATTTGTAATTCCGCTCCTCCTTTACTTGCTTCCTTATTTTGTTGATATTTGATAAGAACAGTTTGGTCTTTTGCTATATCTTTGTCTATTTTTAGCTTGATTTGATTATTACTAATAATAAACGCGTCTGAAACCTTTTTAAAATCGTCATCGATAGATACTACCATATATTTAAAGTTATTTTTAAGATCACCAGGGCTTCCTATAACAGTTATTGGTTTTGAAAAATTGACTGCTAAAATACGAGTATCGGCGTTTGTGGCTTCTATAACAATTCGATGACATCCTTTTAAACTATATGGTGTTCCGGTTGAAGCACATGCTTCAGATGTAGGATTACCATAATAGTCTTTAGCACATTTTAATCCGCCAATCTCAAATGTTGTTTTTACTCTATTTTCCGAATCAAATTCATATCCGGTTAAATTATCTGGTTGCTTACATTCAGTAGCACTATTTATGGTTCCGGATGATGTAGCACAATCTTGTTCTTGGGGTGATGTAGGACAAGCCTCACCTCCATTTTGTGGATGTCTTGTAATAGTAGTTGATCTTGTTCGTTTAGAATTATTACAAGTACTCCATTCACTCCACGTGAATTCACAGTCTACTGGTGTTCCACCAGTATTACCTTCTACTACCTTTAAACCACTTGTAAGAATATTAGATGTATAAAGTGCTAAAATAGAAAATATAATAGCTATTAATATTACAATAATTAAAGGTAAAAACTTTTTCATATATAAATTATAGTATGAAAAAAAATATATATCTTTACAATTTATATATGGTTAAAACAAAAAAATCAAGAGTGTTATTGCCTAAACTAAGAAAAATTAATTATAAAAACCGTAAACATAGATATAAATTAAAATATTCAACTAAAAAAAGACGTTTAGCTATTGATGAAGGTGTTAAAATGGAGAGAAAAAAAACAGGAAAAAATACTAGAAAAGCTGCAATTGCTAAGAAAGGTCGCTTTAATATTTTGCGTATCTATCGGAAATACAAAAAAATAAAAGAATGTGAAATATTAACCCGAGATATGAAATATATGGATAAGAAATATAAGTTGGGTAAAACAAAAAATATTTGTAAAAAAAATAAAACAAAAAGAAAAAAAGGTAAAAAAAAGGTATAAATTGATATTAAATATAATATATGAAAATATTCTATATATTATATGTTAAGTTATTTGGAAAAAGATAGGTTAGAAGTTGGTATAGATGAAGCAGGAAGAGGTCCGTTATTTGGTGCTGTCTATACGGCAGCAGTTATATTTCCTCAGGAAGAGGAATATTTAAATGAGTATATTGTAGATAGTAAAAAATTAACATCGCATAGAAAAAGGTTATTGGCATATGATTATGTAAAAGAAAATGCAATTGCTTATTCCACATTTGCTGTTGATGAAAAAATGATAGATAAATTAAATATATTCCACGCTACTTATTGGGGAACTCATCGAGCATTAGATAAATTAGATGTTATTCCAGAACACATCTTAATGGATGGTAATAAATTTAAACCATATCAGCGTGATGGTGAATATATTTCACATACATGCGTGGTAAAGGGGGATGACAAGTATGCTTCTATTGCTGCTGCTTCTATATTAGCAAAGGTAGAACGAGATTTATACATTGAAAACCTATGTGATAAATATCCCGTATTAGAAGAACGATATAATATGAGAAAAAATAAAGGTTATGGTACAAAAGACCATATGAATGGAATTAAAGAACATGGAGTTACAAGTAAACATCGTTTTAGTTATAAAATAGTAGAGGAATATTCAAATATTAAGGATGTTCTTGAATTAAATTGATTAATAATAATATAAAATCAATATGGTTATATAAAATATATGGACCCTTGGTATGAAATGACTGGACCTGGACTTGATGAAGTAATTAAAATTGTAAAATCACACAAACACTTTAAAGAAATAGATGTAGAAAAATACAATAAATTAATTGAAGATGTAATAGATAAAGAATATATTAAATATAGTGGATTTGGTTCATATAGAGGATTTTATACATTTACATTAAATACATTAGTAAATGATGTAGAAAAAGAAATTTTAAATAAAATAAAATACAAAATCGCGTTTAGAAGATTAACGCATTCTATTATGATTAAAAATTGGATTAATCATGTATTATATAGATTACCTGAACCAAATTCAAATGAAAAAATGGGATTAAGAGTAGGATACCATAAAACAAATTTTAATGAGTATAAAACAAATTCGAATTCTAGAATAGTGTAATAAATTGAATAAAATTAATATAATATTATTTTTATTAACAATATGAAAGTATTAATTTTCGATACAGAAACAACCGGTCTTATTAAAGGGTATAATGAATCATTATATGATACTGATAAATATCCTTATGTAGTTCAATTAAGTTGGATATTATTTGATACTGAAACACATATATTAGTAAACGTAAGTGATAATATTTTAAAAGTACCCGATGGTGTTGATATAAGTGAAGAATCCGTTAACATACATGGTATAACGAACCAAATATCAAGAGAAAAAGGCAAGGACCCTAAGATGATTTTACGATTATTTGCAAATGATTTAAATCAAAGTGATATTTGTGTATGTCACAATACTAGATTTGATAAAAGAATGATGCGTATTGAATTTATAAGAAACAAAATGATGGATTTTATTTATAAGGGACATCAAGAATGGTATTGTACGATGTATAAATCAAAAGATATATGTAAAATACCAAGATATAATAAATATATTCACGCCAGAGAAGTATTAGAAAAGTGTAAAAATACATTTGAAAACAATCCATCAATCGGGATGGAAACAAAAAAACTAAGGGGTGAGTTAAATCAAATAATAAAAACGTTAAAAGAAAATGAAAAAATAACATACAAATGTCCAAAATTAATAGAATTACATGAATATTTATTTAATTCAAAACCTAATAATTTACATAATTCAATGGTGGATGTATTTGTATGTTTTCGATGTTATTATAAATTAGAATTTAATTCTGATATAATCAAGATGTATCCAGAGTTAAATACCCACTACAATAAAGTATGTGGTTTATAATTTTAAAATTATATAAAAATATTAAATTATATAATTTTTATTTGCTTGTAAATTAAGATCCACACATTAAACAATCTTCCTCTTCATAATCTTCGTTTTCTTGTTTCGAATTTACCTTATCAGGTTCAACTGTAAATTGTTGTGGTGATGCCTTTGCCTTTGTTCTTAAATAATATTGACCTGTTTTCAATCCCTTAGACCAACTATAAAAATGCATAGTAGTTAATTTATCATACGTAGGATTTTTCATCCATAAGTTCATACTTTGACTTTGACAAATAAATTTACCTCTATCTGCTGCCATATTAATAATATGCTTCATAGGAATTTCCCATACTATTTTATATTTATCTTTTAATACTTGTGGTATTTTATTAATTTCTTGTATAGAACCATTGTATTTTACCATTAATTGTTTTGTTTCTTCATTCCATAATCCAATGTTTATCAATTCATTTAAAAGATGTTTATTAATAATAATAAATTCACCAGCTATTGTTCTTCTTACATAAATATTAGATGTAAATGGTTCAAAACATTCATTATTACCTAAAATTTGACTGGTACTAGCGGTAGGCATAGGAGCTAATAATAGTGAATTTCTAATACCATGTTCTTTTATATTTTGTTTAAGTTGGTCCCAATCATATCTATCATTAGAAACGTTTACATTCCACATATCAAATTGTAATATACCTTTACTAGCTGGTGAACCATTAAACGAATTATATGGTCCTTCTATTTTAGATATTTCCATACTTTTTTCTAATGCTGCATGATACATTGTTTCAAAAATGTAATTATTTACTTTTGTTGCTTCTTCACTATGAAAAGGTATGTTCATTAAAGCAAATGTATCAGCTAGCCCTTGAACTCCAATACCAATTGGTCTATTTCTCATATTAGATGTTTTTGTTTTTGTAGTTGGATAAAAATTGATATCAATTACCTTATTTAAATTATTAGTAACTATTTTTGTTGTTTTATGTAATTCATCGTAATTAAACGTTGGTTTTAATAATTCAGCAACTTTGGTATACCCACCTATTAATTCATCGCCATCATATAATTGAGGAACGGTTTCAACTCCATGTTGCTTTTTAAATGACTCAAAGTCATCCACTTCTACTTTTTCTTCTGTATAAGTTATATTGTTTTTCTTAAGTTCATTTTTCATCATTAAACACCAGTTACAATTATTTTTTGTATATATCTTAATATTATTTACATTAAACGGAATTTTTGCTTTATCTACAAATTTACTTAATGCAATAGAAGCCAGATTACATACCGCTGTTTCTTTATCATCACTATATTCTATAATTTCACAACAAAGATTACTACTTTTAATTGTACCTAAATTTTTTTGGTTTGATTTTTTATTACAAGCATCTTTATATAAAAGATAAGGAACACCGGTTTCAGATTGACTATCTAATATTTTAAACCAAACATCTCTTGCATTAACTGTTTTCATTCCCATATTTTTATTTTCATATTCTTCATATAAAGTGTTAAATTCATCACCGTAAACATCGGATAATCCTCTACATGTATCAGGACACATTAATGTCCATTTTTTATTTTGTTTTACTCGTTCCATAAAAAGATCATTTAACCATAAAGCATAAAACAAATCTCTTGCTCGCGATTCTTCGTCTCCATGATTTTTTTTCATATCAAGGTATTCCATTATATCTGGATGCCATGGTTCCAAATAAATAGCAAAACTTCCATTACGTCTTCCACCTCCTTGATCTACATAGCGAGCCGTATTATTAAATACTCTTAACATTGGAACAATACCATTGCTTGTTCCATTTGTTCCTCTAATATGACTTCCCGAACCTCTAACATTATGGATATGCATACCTATACCACCAGCCCATTTACTTATAGCAGCACAATCTCCTAATGTATTATAAATTCCTTTAATACTATCTGATTCCATAGCAATTAAATAACAAGAACTAAGTTGAGGTCTAGGAGTTCCAGCATTAAATAATGTTGGGGTAGCATGTGTAAAATATTTTTTACTCATCAACTCGTATGTTTCCTTTGCTTTTACAAGGTCATCTGAATGAATACCCAGCGCAACACGCATCCACATTTGTTGAGGACGTTCTACTATTTTTTTATTTATTTTAAGCAAATATGCCCTTTCTAACGTTTTAAATCCAAAATAATCTAATAAATAATCTCGTTCATAATCAAACCAAGACTGAATTGTTTCATGATTGTTTTTTACAACATTATATAATGTTTCTGAAATAATAGGTGACCTTATATTATGAATATCTGTATTATTATATAATTTTTCTACAACATTTAAATAATTTTCATCAACCATTTTGTGATGATTTGATATCAAAATACGACTTGCTAATATACCATAATCTGGATGAGTTGTTGCTAATGAAGCACATTGTTGAGCTGTTAATTCATCAATTTCTTGAGTTGTAATATCATCATAAAGTTGATCAATAATTTTTTGACATAATGAAGTATAATTAACATGTAATTTGCTTTTTTGTTGCCCTAATGTTTTAATTCGTTTTAATATTTTATCAAATGATACTGGTTCTTTATTACCATTTCTTTTAATAACACAATCTTCGTATTTTTCAGACATTTGTAAAATAATATATTATTATTATTTTAAGTGGTAATCATAAATAATTATTTTTATTACTTAATTTACAGTTTTTTTATCTAAATGAAAATTATATATACTATATGAAAAGAGTTATTGAATATGTTTTATTAATTGTTGGTATTTTAGCCGTTTTAATTATAAAAATGAATCGCGAAGGGTTTAGCAATATGTTAAATTATCCTTCAACGTATAATACTTTACTATTAAATAGTTTTAAACCAGCTGAAAAAGGGGGTTATAAAATCCAAAATTATAATCAACAAGCAAAAAATGTTCCCAAATCAGAAATGAGTAGTTACGCACAAGTTACTAATAACATCTCTCCCAATTTATTATCATCACCTTGCAATGGCAATGAACCATTTCCTAGTATGTGTTCATCATTATATACAACTTATTAAAATATAAACATAATTAATATTATTATTTATGTTTAATTCAATTAACTCTACCGAATTAAAAACGGTTACTTTAAATCCATTATGTCCTGCTTTTAAAAATTATAAATTTAAATTGATTGATGAACCGTATTTAACTATTTTTAATGAAATCGCTTGGCGAAAAGTTTATGTTCCCCAAACGGCTATTATTAAAGGAAAAAATATAAATGATTTAACATCCTATAATTTGAAATTAAAGCATTAAATCGTCGTAGTTATTATATTGTTTCTGTGTTTATTTTAATTATAATTTTGTTATTTTTTTGCTGAGATAAATAGGAAAAGTTAAAGTTATCACTTGAAATATCAGTTCCATCATTATTAAATACAATAGGTTCTTCTGTTTTTTTAACTTTTTTAACTTTTTTTTCTCGTTTCTTTGGTTTTCTATGGTCATAACCACTTTTTCTTTCTTTTACAATTATATCCCATGTTTCAATCATTTTAGGTAATGCTTTATTATACCATTTATTATTTCTAGTTACTAATACGATTGATATATCTTCTAAGTACCAATAAATATTTTCGATCCATGTTAATTTTTTATTTTTTTCCATTGTTTCATTATACCAAATATCAAAATTTTGTTTTGATAAATTCAATGGTGCATATTCATATATAGGTTCTTTATTATCATAATATCTTATAATAATTCCTTTTCGTTTTCCATCTCGTGTTTTTGTAAATGACCCATCATTCGTAAATTCATTTTCATTATCATAACTTTTAAATATTGTTTCTAAGAAATCACATTCATTTAAATCACATACTTCCATTTGGTGTTGCATTTGTATCCAATAATCTTTTTTTGGAATACCAGTTAATTTTCTACTAACAGGATTTTTAACTTCAACCAATCGTCCATATCTAGGATTACCGCGTTTTGTATTTATACCATCCGGAGATGCTTTTAAGAAGTCATACGTATCATGCGTTATACATCCATATTCACTTACTTCTGTATCATACATTTCTTCATATATCATTAATGATAACGGTTCATATTTATGACCATTATGAAAAGGAGAATCAATATTTACAGATTGAAATTTTTTAATGTTTATAGGAACACATTTACTATATATTAAACTATTTAAACTTGATTGCGAATCAAACATTTTCCACAAATTACTAGCTGTTAATCCGTCCCATCTAAAATGATACCAGTCAGCACTACGTTGTTCTGGTTGATATTTATTTTTAATTTTAGTTAATGTTTTTGTAATTATATTATTTATTGGTTTCGTAATAACAATGGATTCTTCATAAGATCTAAGGCAACTATTTTTTGTAAAATATAAATAAACACATTCATCTACTGTATCGTCTAATGATAATTCTAAATAATTAATTTGTTCACTATAAACATCTAATATCTGTAAATAAACAGCATTTTTTACCATCTCTTCAAAGTCTTTTTCTTTATAATTAATTATATGCGAATTAACATATTCATCAATAAATATATCAATTGTTTCTAAAAAGTCTTCGTGATAAGAAGTATTTGTAAAATCATCTTCCACTTTTAATATATCATATAAATCATTTAACAGCGGTAAATCATTAAAATGTGTTTGTTGAAACATTTGTTTGTTTTATAATATAATTATATTTACTTTATATCAATTTAATTATATTAATTTTCTTTTTTGACTTTTTCTTTTTTGACTTTTTCTTTTTTGACTTTTTCCTTTTTAACTTTTTCCTTTTTAACCTTTTTCTTTTTAACTTTTTTA
>Ga0209047_1003091_pt1 | contig 10756 bp, 8 predicted proteins | sample SaaInlV_165m_DNA_3_FD_184681 | JGI IMG/M metagenome (GOLD analysis project Ga0209047, IMG submission 184681) | Marine microbial communities from expanding oxygen minimum zones in the Saanich Inlet - Saanich Inlet SI037_S3LV_120m_DNA (SPAdes)... | ecosystem: Environmental > Aquatic > Marine >...
AATTGCTTGTTCTATAATTCCTCTATCAGGTGCTTTTGGAAAATATTTCAAATATGATTTAAGATCTTCTTTAGCATTAGAATTTTTATTTAATTTTTCTCTAAGATAAGCACGATTTTTATATATTTTAGCAGATCTTTTTGGATTAATTTCAATAGCTTTACTGTAAGAACTTTCTGCTTTTTCAAATTGATTTGTTTTTAGATAAAAATTACCTAACCCATTAAATGTCAAATATGATTTATTATTAATTTCTAAACTTTTTTCATAAAATGAAACACATTCTAGTGAATTTTGCTGATTTAGCATAGCACCATACAAGTGTAAAGCAGTTGAATTATTAGAATCAAGTTCAATAGCTTCTTTTAATGCTGTAATTGCATCATTAGAATTTTTTAAAATGTTTAATTTTTCAGAATTAAAACATAATCTGTTGGATTTATCTTGATAATTATTTTCAAGAGTAATATCAGACAAAATTTCTACTGGTGCAATAATTATCAATAATTTTCCTTCCTCAGACCATTCTCTATCAAAAACATCTTGTGGAATTGCTCCTTCTTGTTGTTCTCCTTCTTGATTACCCTTTTGAATATAATGAAGAATTGTTTTTTCTTCCTCATTATAACCAGTAATTACTGAAGCATGCTGTGTAATTTCAGGAATACCTGGAAGAATTACAATTGGAGGAATACCAGCATCAATAATTTTTTTTAATTCAATTAAAGAAGAATGAACTATTTTACATGATAATCCATGTCTTTCAGCAAGTTCTATTCCTTCAATGATGATACTTCCATTAAACTCAGAATATTTTTTAGCAGATTCTATAGCTTCAGCCATAGGTAATTCAATATTCCAATATCTAGATACAACATTAATTGGTAAAGGAAGACAGATGTTTTCATCCTCAACTAGAGGTAAAAGTAATTGATGATCCTCTTGTTCCATAAAATAAAGAAATTTTGAGAGTTATTAATATCAATCAGAGAGAACAAAAATTTTCAATTAAATCATTACCATCAGAAGTCATTTCTGGATGAAATTGAGTTCCAAAAATTAATTTTTTCTCATATTGAATAATTTCATAGTTACAATTATCAGATTTTCCAATTGGGATTAGTACATTAGGTAATTTAGAAATTTCAAATGAATGACTTTCAAATACATTTATTGAATTATTTGTAATTAAATTATTTTGTAAAATTTCAATTGTTTCATTTCCTTTTTGAATAGATTTTGTTTTTCTAATTGTGCCTCCTAATGTAAGGGCCAATATTTCTGCACCATAACATATTCCAAATAATTTTTTATCATTTTTAATTGAAAAATTAATAATTTTAGAATTTACTTCGTTTATTTTCTTATCATTTTTTCTTCTTCCAGACAAAATAATAGATTCATATTTTTCTAATGAATTTAATTTTAAAATATGAGGTGTATATTTTTCAAATAAAATATTTTTTTTAGTTAAAAAATCAGTTAATTGTTTTGTATAGATAGAACCGTTATCAACAACAAGAAGCAATTAGTTGCCTACCTCAATTGACACATAATGTATCTCAGGTAATCCATCTTTCACATATACAGTTCCAATATTGAGAATTGTATCTTCTTCCCACATGAATACTCTGTCACTACGTGGTTTTACAAATTCATCAATGAATTCTGATAAGAATTCCTCTGTATCTGCAAGATCATCCTCAGTAAAGAAGAATAACTCACCCTCATTAAATGACAATGGGATCTGAATTGATGTTGGTTCAGAAATTATGATATTTTCTTTTTCAAATATTGATTTTATAATGTCAATTCTATCAGTTTTAAGTAATTCAACATAATCATCATCAGCAGTAGTTGTAGTTGATGCTACACCAGAAACCTTTTTCAAATATTGCTCAAATGCTTCTTCTTGAGTAGCACCCAACCCAACGAAATATTCACCATTAAATGCTGCACCAACTGCTGCAATAGTACCCAATTGTGCAACTACACCACCTGCACCTGCAGTATAAACTGGAATGAAGTATACATCATGATCACCCACGCGATACAAAATATTATCACCAATTCTTGGATTTCTCAATAATGTCTTTAATTGAGCAAACTCAGGATCTCTATCTAATGCTTCTCTAACTGCAGTAGGTCCGATTAATTTAGTTTCAGAATCTAATGGAACTTCATAAAATTGTAAATCACCTAAATTGGCAAGATCATTTTCAACTACCATATATCCGGCAAGGTTTCTTCCTTGTGATCCTTTTAATTCCAATGAAAGTAATCCTAAGAATGAAGTTTGTTCAAATCCAGGTGGCTTTGCTTCAACATAGTAAGTATCAAGACCACGAGGAATTTCATAAAATTCATTTGCTTGGATGAATGTTTCAGGATTAGTTACATGGTAAATATTGTACATCTCTGTTTTCCAATTAAACAATTCAACTGGATAACGAATTTGTTCTTCTAACCAAGATGGCATTGGTTTAAATTGTTTAGAGTATTGACTAGCAAACATTTCAGTAAAGAAATCATCACCAGTTTTCAATAATTGAATGTCACCATTATACGAATCAACAAGTGCATATCCTACCAAACGTAAGTATGGATTACCAACAGACCAAGGAACATCACGTGTATCAAATCCAATAATTAATGGAATTAACCAGTAGGAATTTTCACCATCAGTTACAGGCAATGAGTCTAACTCTTTTCCAAACAAATCATATAAGAAATATGGGTATAATACTTCCATTCTATCATGCACATCCTTGTATCTCATAATGTGTACAGATTCACCGGGAAATGAAAGTAAGAAATTTGGCTCAAATATCCAACTAAGTGGTGGTGGAACATCCAAACCACCTATACCAGAATAAGATACACCTCCAAGTTCTGCACTAGTGTCACCTCTTCCAGTTGGAAAACCAGACCAAGTTTGTTCAAATAATCCACCTTCACCATAGTAAATTTCTCGTTGTTTGAAAAATGCTCCACTGTCTACAATCTGACCATCTGTTGCTTCTAAAGTCAAAAATCCATCTGGAACATGTGTATAAACAAGATGCTCATTGTACCATCTATTATCAAGACTAACAGATGATGGTAAAATTGGTTTCATTGAAGCAGTCCAATACAAAGTATTGTTAAATCTTAGAATATCATTATCTTCAAAGTCAACATATGGAATTAATCCTATTTCAGGCTTTAATTTAGCAAATGCAGCTTCCCAATCCCAAACTCGAATAACATCAAGTACATCACTATTTTGTTTTACATAATTTTTAATATTATTTGCAGAAACTGATGTTAATTGTACATCATGCGTATTTTCTTGAACATTATTTAATTCTCCAAGATATCTATTAACTCCAATTTGTTGTGCTGTGTACGGTCCTAAAAATTCAATTTTCTTTGCATCAGCAATACTATTGTTTACTGCTACTACACCACCGACCAAAAGTGCAATTACAAGAATTGATACAAATCGTATTATTACATCACGTTTAAACATATGAGTTAGAACACGTGCTCTAATTCTATCAACTAATGAAAATGCAATTAAAGCAAAACCAATTACAAGTGTACCTCCAATAACATATCTTGTGTTATAATCAATTTGATCAGTAAAGAAAAGATTAACACCAACCCATATTATAGCAATTCCGAAAATGCCCTCAATAGTTGAAACATAATTTAGATAACGAGGTTTTCCTTCTTGAGAGTCTTGTAAATATGTTGTAACAACATCAATAATTCTATGAATACCGACATACAGAATTAAACGTAATCCAATTGCTGCAAGCATGGGTGGAATTAATATCACTAATGCAGGAATCATTGGAACAACTTGTTCAGATGCATAAGTTGGATTATTATCTGGAGTTACAAATGGTAAAGAGAATAAATTGGGTAAGTGTTCAACACCCAAAGTATTTCCTTCAATAAATGACATTGCTGCAAATCCAAACATAATATTTGCAAAGAATGCACCAAATAACAGAATTTTAGTAATTTGCCAAAGAACGAATTGTGGTGAAGTTAATTTATAATTCTTAAAACTTTGAAGATCTGTTGAAACAGATTGTTGAGGTCCTCGAGCAATAAATCCGATTGCAGTATTAATCCCATACCAGAAAATAGAAGATCTACTTACAATGTTTACACGGATAAGAGCAATGGCAGAAAGAATTAGAGTTGAAAGAAGTGTATAGAAAAGAGGTTTTGTGAATTGTTCTCCAAATTCAGTAAAATTCATCGATAAAATAACAGCTTGATTCCCAATCATAGCAAAAATTACAATTCCAATAATAGCAACAACAGCTAATTTGATGAATTTCCCAGTATCAGGTGGCGGAGCTTGCTTATCAGTAGAGGCGCTATACAAAATCACATTTAATCATGATTCACTAAATTAAAGCCTTACCAGCAAAATTAAGCAATTGTTGCTAATTTTTTACAAATCAAATACACTGCAGCGTATGTTGGGAGTGATATTTTTTCATTAATGTATGGACCAAATTTTTTGTTTTTTAGCTTAAATTCAATTGGACAATTAGCTAGAACTTCAACAGAATCATCATTAAGAAAACATGCATCAGTATATGGATCAAATTTTGTTAAATTAGTACAAAGAATTTTGGTAAGACCACTCTTGCTATTAATAGAACCAGGTAATCTAAAAATTCTATGAATATCCATAGTTACATTAGGATCAATTTTAACGCCAATATTCTCTGATACATCATCAAGTATTTTTTGAAAAGAAGTATATCCATTATCAAGTAATTCTGAAATAATTTTTGAACGTTTTGATTTTGAACCAAAAACTTGTTTTGAAAATCTTCCATTCCAACCTTTTTGATTGAAATCTGGAAATAATGATCTATTAGGTTTAAATTTTTTCATTCCAAATGTTTCAGGAATAGCACCACGGAACATAATATAATCAACAAGTTCTGATCTTTCTTTAGAACCTATTTTTTGAAATTGTGAATTAAAAACATAAACATGAAATCCTTCATTACCTGAAAAATAAACATAGATATTTTCTTTATCAATTCCTAAATCATCAATTAAAACATTAGATAATTTATTGACTTCAATTTTTGATGCATCAATACAATTTTTGCAAGGTAATGATTTTTTTTCTAATTTAGTTGAATTACATTTTACACATTGATTAACATCTTTTGAAACTTCGTTACATTCATTACAAATAGATATTGTATGATTTTTTCTACAAGATAAATTAAGATCTTTTGCATCAATATCAAAAATTAAATCAGCTTCTTTCCAATCTTTTTCATTCATTGGAGAATTAGGAAATGAATAATATGCATTTGAACAATAAACGTCTGATGGAATATTTTGCATAAATAATAGATGTAATTCTTTCTCATCTTTAAGAGAAATATGTCTAAACATTCCAGAATTGAATTTTTGATAACCAAATTCTCTCTCAGATGTATGCTCAGGACTAGAAATAAGATCAAAATGATTAAAATAATATTTTTTAAATGAATCTTCTAAAAATTTAATATCAATTTCATTCATAATTTTCTCTTCTTTCCAAATTGTAATGGGTTAATGATGTTATCACATTCTTTTGTTATAAAACAAAGATCCTGTGTTTTTAATTTTTCACAAGAAGGACAAGCATATTTTGTTGCACTACCTGAAGTTCCAGCAAGATGATTTAGTTGATAAAGTGTTACTCGAGGATTATAATCAGGTGCATTTTTGAATAATGGTGCAATTTGTTGAACCGTTTGTCCTCTTGATAAAAGAAAAGTTGCAAGCATAAATCTTCCAGAATGTGGTAGATTTTCACCTTTCTCAAGTACATCAATTGCATGTTTTATGCATGGAGGATATTCACCAGTAGTTATTGTATAAGTTGGTGTAAGTTTTTTAGAAATTAAAATTAATTCATTTACAATACTTTCTAGTCCAGGAATCATAGAGGGTTTAGGGGCATTGATAATTTTTGAACTAATATAATTTCCTAATTCTTTTCGAATTAATCTAACTGTTTTATCAGGAGTAAGAAAGACTTTACCATTTTCAACATGTCTATTGATTAATTTCCATTCACGTTCATGAAAAGTAACTGAATGTTTTAGATAATCAGATACAGGTATTACAAAAAAATCTTCTTCTTTAATTATTTCAATATTAAATAAATCATAAATAATTCTGGTTGCTAAATCAATTTCTGATTTATTATATGCATTTCCCAAATCTTTTTCTAAATGTTTTTCTGCTCTTCGAGCTTCAGCTAAAGCAAATCTTTTGATGAGTGTAGACATGCCAGTTAGTTTGATGAGCACTATAGCTAAAAGAAATGAAAATACTTCTCTTTCAAGAACATAGTCTTTTGATGCTTGACCATCTATCAAATCTGATTTGTAGACTTCGCCTGCTGCTGCAACTTTAATTCTATGTAGTGCTTTTTCAACTGATAATTTTAAAACTGGATCGCTACCAAATTGAACTAAAGAAAAGCCCTTATCTTTCAAATATTCACCTGCATCAGTCAAAAAGGGATATTTTGCCTTTTCATCTTCTCCAAGAACTAGCATAATAATTAGTTGAATAATTTACATAAAAATCTGATTCTCAAGATTTGAGCGCTGGTTTAAATTATGTTTTAAGAAATTAATAAGATATGCAAATTGGTTGTCATGTCTCAATATCAGGATCAATTGATAAATCAGTGGATAATGCAGTTGAAAGAAATTGTTCAGCATTTCAAATATTTACAAGAAACCCAAGAGGATGGCATGCAAAAGATCTAACCAAAGAAGATATTGATGCTTTTAAATCAAAATTAAAATCAAGTGAAATTGATAGATTTGCAACTTGTGCACATATGCCATATTTACCAAATTTAGCTACACCAAAAAATGATGGATTTGAAAAATCAGTTAATACATTGATAAGTGAAGTTGAAAGGTGTGCACAATTAGGAATACCATATTTGGTTACACATCTAGGTAGTCATTTAGGAACTGGAGAAGAAGCAGGAATTAAAAAATTAGTAGAAGGTCTAACAAAAGCTGGCCAAACAAAAAATGATGTAATAATTTTATTAGAAAATACTGCAGGACAAAAAAATTCTGTTGGTTCAGATTTTAAACAACTTGGTGAAATTTTCAAGCAATTAAAACCTGGTAAAAAATTTGGTGTTTGTCTTGATACATGTCATGCATTTGTTGCAGGATATGATTTACGAACAGCAGATAAAGTTAAAGAAACTTTTAAAGAATTTGACAAACATGTTGGAATAGAAAATTTGAAAATTCTTCATCTAAATGATGCTAGGGGGGAAATTGGATGCAATCTTGATAGACATTATCATTTAGGATTAGGTGGAATTGGAGAAGAAGGAATTACATCTGTTGTAAAATTTGCAAATAAGAAAAAAATTCCAATAATTTTAGAGACTCCAATTGATGATGATAGAGATGATTTTGAAAATGTCAAAATAGCAAAAGGATATGCATAGAAATGTATACAATTAGTGAGGAAACTAAATAATGAATTATGAAGAAGTAATGAAATTAGCACTTGAGCGTGGATTTTATTTTCCTAGTTGTGAAGTTTATTCGGATGCAAATGCTGGATTTTGGGAATATGGACCATCAGGTGTTGGTTTAAAAAATAAATTTCTTGAATTATGGAGAAGAGAATTAATCAGAAGAGATGGAATGATGGAAATTGATGGTTCTCAGATTATGTCTAAGTCAGTTTTTGAAGCATCAGGTCATTTAGGTAATTTTGCAGATCCAATAATAAAATGTACAAAATGTAATTCAACATTTAGAGCAGATAGAACAATTGCAGAGATTGCAAATATAGAAATTCCTGAAAGTGCAGATTTGAATGAATTTGATAATGCAATTATAGAAAATAAAATACAATGTCCAAAATGTAAAGGAGATTTTGGAACAACAAAAAAATTCAATATGATGTTTAAAGTTGGTATTGGTCCTCAAGAAGAAGAAGCGTATCTTAGACCAGAAACATGTCAATCAATATTTGTTGATTTTCCTAGACTTTTCAAGACTATGAGAGGTAAACTTCCATTAGGAATAGCTCAAGTAGGAAAAAGCTTTAGAAATGAAATTGCACCAAGACAAAGTTTACTTCGCCTTAGAGAATTTTATCAAGCAGAAATTGAAGTATTTTGTAATCCTGGAAGATTAAATGAAGTTGAGAAATTTGCAGAGATTGAAAATACTGTAATTAGAGTTCAAACAGATACTGAACCAATTTCTATGACTTGTAAGGAAGCATTAGAAACAGGAACTGTTCCAAACAAATTTGTAGCATATTATTTAGGAATTTTAACAGAATTTTATGAAAAAACAGGTATTGATATCTCAAAAAGTAGATTTAGAAAGCTAGGAGATAAGGAAAAAGCATTCTATGCAGAAGTTGCATTTGATTTTGAAGTAGAAACTACAATTGGTTGGCTTGAGCTTGTAGCATGTAATTATAGAGCAGATTATGATTTATCTAGTCATGCAAAGATGAGTAAAGAAAAGTTTGAAGTGATGGATAATGATGAAAAAGTTTTACCACATGTTTTTGAAATTTCAATGGGAATTGATAGAAGTCTATATACAATTTTAGAACATTCATTAAAAAATGATGAAGAACATGAAAGAATGGTTTTATCATTAAAACCATATTTATCACCAGTTCATGTTGGAATTTTATCATTAGTTAAAAAAGATGGATTAAAAGAAAAAACTGATGAAATTTTTATAAATATTAAAAGAAAATTTGATGCATTTTTGGATCATTCAGGTGCAATTGGTAGAAGATATAGAAGATTAGATGAAATTGGAGCTCCATTTGCAATAACAGTAGATCATCAAACATTAGAAGATAATACAGTAACAATTAGAAAAAGAGATTCTATGGAACAAAGTAGAGTAAATATTTCTGAAATTGATTCTATTTTATTAGAATCTGTTGCATTTCCATAACTAAAAAATTATTTCCAATATTTTAGCTTAGTATTTTTTTTAAATAAAATAAAAATAATAACTATCGTCTAATCTCAGCTAGCTACTCAAAGGAAGAAGTAGAAGAGGTTTGTGACGAAAGTCCGGTTGAAGATGGTACAGATGGAAATTTATCTCCTATCTGTTGCTCAGCTACTGCGGATGCTTCTTGAAGAATCTTATCTGTTTCTTCACTTGAAACATCAGACTCCATATTGAATGAGTCTCCTGCAAGTGAATCCACCATAAGTCCATTAAGTGTCTGGGTCATACTATTCAATTCTGAATCAGCTTCTGGCATGAATCTTCCGAGTGATGACTTCAATCCCTTCATTGTAGACATCGCAGGTCCAATTGCTACCATAGCATCACCAAGATCATGAATAGTTGTCAGTCTTAGTTGAACTTGTTCTAATGACATTCTTGCATTGCCGAGCATCTTTGTAACTTTACGAATTTCAGCTAATTCGTTAGACAAAACTCTACTTGTACCAGTATCATGTTGCTGCATTGCAGTCACGACTCGTTGAAAGAGTTGCGCATCTCTTTCATGCAATTTACCTAACATTGAGTCCATTTTTGATATTTGGACTTGTAGTTGGTTTACTGCAGTTTGAATTCGTGGTTTTAATGCACCTTGAGGTTTTAATGCACCATGTATTTTGTCAGTTACACTTTGGGTCTCTTGTCGAGCCCATGTACTGTCGAAGTTTGGCATGATAGTGAATTCAGAAATTTAGTCTTAATCAACGGTGTAAATTTAGATCAGCTTTTGACTAAATTTAGCTAACAAACTATTATGGATGATTAATGGAAATGATTTATTGGTAAAAATTGTTGTTTTTGATTCAGGATTAGGCTCAATTTCAATAATTAAGGAAATTCAAAAAATTGCAAAAACAGATATTGTTTATTTTGCTGATCAAAAAAATTATCCATATGGAACAAAATCACAGGCTCAATTAGCCACAATAATTAAAAAAACAATTAAACTATTGAAAGAAAAATTTGTGCCTGACATTATTGTTGTTGCATCAAATACACCAAGTTTAATGTTAAATTTACAAACAAAAAAAATTGTAGATGTTAAACCTCCCCTAAAATTAGCACAAAAAAAATCCAAATCAAAAAAAATTGCAATACTTGCAACAAAATCAGCTATTAACAGCAGAGGACTTAGAAATTATATTAAAGAAAATAATATTCCAAAATCATATAAAATTTTTAAAATCAATGGATCAAATCTTGTAGATTTAGTAGAATCAGGAAAATTTCTTAATAAGAAAAATTATTGTAAAAAAATAATTAAAGAAAGTTTAGAAAATTATATTATTAAAGAAAAAATTGATACCATTACATTATCAAGTACTCATTTATTATTTTTAAAAACATTATTAAAAAAAGAATTTCCGCAAATACAATTTATTGATCCAGGAAATTTAGTTGCAAAAAAAATTTTAATAAAAATTAAAAATAAACAATCAAAAAGAAATTCATTAAAAATTTTTACTTCTGGTAATGTAATTGATTTTAAAAATAAATTAAATAAAATTGGTGTTAATAATAAAATAAATTATTTATCTACTTAGTTTTAGCTTTCCTAAAACCATGAGTAAATGTTTTATCATAAAGTTTTGAATATTCATAAGATTTTGGTTTTATTACATCACCAATAATTACAATAGCAGTCATTGTAATTTTTTCAGCTTTTACTTTACTTGCAATATCTGTTAGTGTTCCAA
>Ga0209047_1003100_pt1 | contig 10735 bp, 13 predicted proteins | sample SaaInlV_165m_DNA_3_FD_184681 | JGI IMG/M metagenome (GOLD analysis project Ga0209047, IMG submission 184681) | Marine microbial communities from expanding oxygen minimum zones in the Saanich Inlet - Saanich Inlet SI037_S3LV_120m_DNA (SPAdes)... | ecosystem: Environmental > Aquatic > Marine >...
TGGAATACCTAATTTCTTTGACCACTGTAAGTTAGTATCTACAGCAACCTGACGCAATTTACGAAGCAACTCTTCCAAACCCTTTGTCTTACCATTGGTTAGTGTATTATCCATTATACCTGTCAAAGACACACCAAGCAATCTTTCTTCTTCACAATTCTCTTGCCACTTACGATTAAGATATCTAAAGTTTGTGAGTGTTGATTGTATAGTTCCTATGATAGTAGCAGTTTTAACCTTTTCTGTTAATGTCTCTAATGTATCCTCTTCTCTTACTACTACCTCCGAAAGATTACAAAACTCTCTATCACGGAGGATTATTTCAGAACAAGGATTAGTCCCAAATTCATGTTCTGCATCTCGTCTAGTATTCTTTGCGGCCTGTGTCTGTGCGGCATGACGATTAAACATACCACGCTCACCAGACTTTGATTCATATAACGACTTCCATTCTTCCATGAAAATACCCATATCAGGTTTTTCAGTATAACACGCTGAGTTATTTGCCAATGCTCGTTGCACATTAGACTCCCACCAACGCCCTGCCTTTGCATGACGCATACGATCATCTGATAGATTGGATAAACTGATAAGCGCCGAACGTCTTACACCACCAACCACAACAACCTCTGCAATCTTGCAGCAGATATCATGTGCCTCTAATGATGTTAGTTTTCGACCTGCTGCCTCTCTGAATATGGCTACACAAAATTTAAATAAATCTTCTAAAGGTTCGGGTCCTGATGCACGGCCGCCAAAAGTTTTTAAGGGAGCACCGGCAGGACGGACACGGGATAGGTTCCACTTAGGTATTTGACCAGCTGCCAAAAGAGAAATAAGTTCTCGCACCGATTTTGCCCAACCAAGTTTAGAATCTGACACAATGATTACTGTATCTGTATCATGGAATTCGTCATTGATTGTTGGAAGTTTAGTTACAAATTGTCGTTCTACACTAAAACCTACACCTGTACCATTCATCAATACATACAAAAGTTCATCAAACGCACGGAGACTATCTACTGCAATATAAGAACAATTATATCCTGAAACATTTTCTCTTTTTAATGCTTCACCGGCCGTCATTAAGCAACGCATTGATGGCATCACCTTTAATTCTAAAACTGCATTTTTTATTGGGACTATCGCCTTATCTGTAAAATTAAAATCACATTGTTCTTTTAAATGACCTTTAAAAAAACCAAAGTATCTATCTACTGTTTCATTCCATGTTTCTCGTCTATTATCCTCATATCGGTATCGAGCATATCGTGATAAATGAATATACTCCTGATAAGGTGTAGGTAACCCCATAAGTCAGTTCTCCTTAAATTCGCTTCCAGGTGGCCAAGCGCATTTTGGCTTGCAACCCAGAAAAAGTGTTGTTGTCTATAATTGTTTGTATGCCCTCAATACCTGCGAGGGTCATATCGTTGATGTCTTTTTGTTGAATGGAATCTGGCCAAATCACTAGTTCATAATCTATATCAATTAAATTTTCCATTCGTCTTACTATCTCTTTATTTCTGGGTTCGTTATCCAGAATTATTGTTGTATCTTCTTTTTGAAGATTATTAAAATCTGCACCGGCGACAGCGAGACAATTATTCAAAAATAGAGAATCAATAGGACCCTCTACTACATAAACTCTTTTGGAGAAATCAACCCGATCTAAACCAAAGATTTTTGGCTTGTCATCAAACTTTACAGTCAGATACTTGGGTTGCTCATTACCAAAAGCTCTACCTTGTGCAGCAAAAATTTTTCCATCTTCATCATAAAAGGGAATCACCAATCTAGGATGATCCTTATTACTACTTATCTCTGACCAAGCATAGAACTTATGACAGAGATAAAACTTATCATAATGCTCTTTCGGAATTTGTCGGGTGACTAAAACTTGATAGGCAGGATGATCGGCGTTAAGTTTATTTATAGAAACCAAGTCTTTGAGTTTTGGGTCCCTCTTTTTAAACTTAGGTTCTTCAAACTTATATTCAATTTCTTTCTCGGTTGGAAAAAAACTCTCTTTTACATACTCTTTATAGATTTCTGGATTTATGTATTTTACCACATTTCCAGCGGTTGTACCATAATCGCAATTATGGCATCTAAAGTTCATTTGATCCTTTACCCGATAAAAGTACCCACGGGCCTTATTTTTGAATTTCTCAGAATCACCGCAATATGGGCATCTAAGGTTATAAAGGTAATCCCGCACTTTATGGAACTTATCCAAATGCGGACTGATTTCGTGGATGTATTTAATATCAATAAAGATCATCTATACATTATATAACGAATAGGTGGGAAAGTCAAGTTTTTAGGAAAAATGGTTTTGGGGGAAAAAATAGCCGCCGAACTTTACGGGGCATTTTTTGTACAAAGGCCTTTAACTTTTCCCAGGGAACTTTTAAGCTAATTAATAATTACTGCTTGACACAACCAGATAGGTTCGTTGTTATCTTCATCCCAACCAGCATACTCTGCATCACAGGCATTAGTACCACAAGTTTCTATCAACCACTCACCTACACTTAAACCTTCTTGACACGCCTCGCAAGAAGGTGTCAATGCCATACAACAAATTCTAGGTCGTTCTATGTCACAATATAGAGTGTTACCTGGATACCAACAACCCGGCGGGTCGGTAGGTCTTTCACAACCCCAACCTGTGCAGGGCGGCCGCTCTATCACTGCCTCGTCCTCTATCCAAACATCTACTGGTTCACACGCATCACCTGTAATACCTATACCAGCTACAGCAGTACACGCCTGCCCTTTACTATCCTCACCTCTTTCACAACCTGTTAGCATCGGTACTATTATTAATGCTATCAATATACCTAGTATAAAATACAACGCATGATATTTTCTATGTCCAAACGGATCTCTGTCCATGATATATTTCCTCCATGACGAGATTCACATTACACATAATATATTATTTTGTTGTAGCTCTATACACTCCATCCCAATCTTCGCCGGGACTATTTTCTTTGTATTCAGCAATTCGATCTAACATTATATCATAATAGTCAGCCATATCAGGCCAACCATCTCTCAAATCATTCGCAAACTTCTCTGCACTCATCCACGATTGACCACGATAAAGTTGCAAGAACTTTTCGTGTTGCTGTTGGTTAAAATACCAATTGGTATTCTTAAAGACCCATTCGTTATTACCTAATACTGTGAAAATACGAACCGAATCTTTCTTTCCTTTAACTGCAATACTATCCAACTCCACACTAAACAACTCATTCTCAACGGCCGATGCAGTTTCTTCACCTAATATAATAGTTACACCATACCCTTTAGACTGTCCTTCTAGTCTCGATGCAAGGTTCGCCGCATCACCTAATATAGAATAATCAAAACGATTATTTGATCCCATGTTACCCACAACTACCTCACCAGTGTTGATGCCTATCCCAATCTTGATAGGCATGAGTCCTTCGGACTCTAGTTCATCGTTTAATTCCTTTAGTCGTTGCACCATCCCTAGTGCAGACTCAACAGCTTTCATCTCATGATCACTTACATTCACTGGAGCATTCCAAAAAGCCATAATACAGTCTCCCATGTATTTATCAATTGTGCCATCTTTAGACATAATAAAATCAGTCATTGGTGTTAGAAATCTATTGATGAGAGATGTCAGTCCCTGTGGGTCTGTCTTATACTGTTCACTGATAGGTGTGAAGCCTCTGATGTCTGCAAACAATATGGATAGTTTCTTTGTCTCTCCACCTAACTTCAGCAGTTCTGGATTCTTCTGGAGTATCATTACCATTGCCGGTGATAGATATGTACCAAACTGTTTCTTAATGAGCATCTTCTGTTTGAATTCTAATATGAATCTATTGAAGATGCTATGCATACCAACTATAGTTGTCGTAATAATAATCCAACTTACATCAGCAAGCACTAGATGTCTTGTAAACAACCAGTAACTACCAAACGCACTGCCAGCATAGAATAGTATCATCATACCACCGACTGCCCAGTATGGTGTAAATCTTGTAAGGACTACAATGATAAGTCCTACTAATACTGAAATCATCAACTCTATAAACAAACTTATATCATATCGTTTGGGTGCAGTGCCATTGATAACTGTCTGTAGTGCAGAGGCAGATAGAGCCCAATCGTATTGTTCCCCTACTGGTGTGCCGATGATACTGCCGAGTCCTTCAGCCGTGATACCAACAACAACCGTCTTACCCTTGAGTGTCGAATAATCATCTGCTGACGCAGATACAGATTGGAAAGTATTATTCCACCGTAACCATATTCTGGCGTGAGCATCTGTGTTGATGGTGGGATAACCTGGCACACGGACTGCTATGACTCCAGCATCACCTGCTTTGATTTGATAACTTGGATTGCCTGTAGCAACACGGATAGTTTCGATTGCCATTGCGGGATATGTTTCTTCACCCACTCTCATTATCAGTGGTAGTCGTCTGACCACACCGTCTATCTCTGGTGCTGTATTGATAACACCTACACCATCAGCAGTACCACCCAAGTCTGGTATAGGTCCTAACATACCATTCCATTCATACAACCAGGGCAGTGGGTCACCTATCTTGGCAACACCTCTTGGCACAGCATTCTTGTGTGTTTGGTTTGTTCCGACTTGTGCAATCACTACAGCTCTTTGGTGTAGTGCTATCATAAACAATTCATCGCCACCTAGTCGGTCTGGTTCAGAGAATAGTATCGGCATCACAATGATACCTACTTCGGCATCACGGAGGCGCAATACTATGTCGGCCAACACCTCCCGATTCCAGGGATACTGTCCGTATTTCTCTATTGATGCTTCATCTATTGTGAGTATGCCAATGTCTGGCGACAACTCTTTTTCTTCATACTGAGCAAGTAGGTCAAAACTTTTCAGTCGTAATGTTTCTTTTACAAACGGGTCTTGTAGTCCTATAAATGTAATCACCGCAAGCGTCACAAACCCCATCATCCAATTTGATAATATTTTCATTGATTCACTGTCATTGTACAAAAACTATGAGCACAATACAAGTTTGCGTTATAGCTTTTGTTGTCTCCGTTTTGTGTAATGTAGATTGAACTACCATTACTAGTTCTACCATCAATAACTAAACCTATAGTATTATCATCGCCAGTTTGTGTAAACTGTATGATGGCACCATTCATACTATCCAGTTCCAAGTCTATCTCATTATCTTCACCATCTTGGTTCATTGAAAGGTCTATACCATCACTATCTATAATGGTCAAATCTAAATCGTTAGCATAGACTGGAAATATGAATAAACTAGCCACCAGACTGAATAATAACAATCGCATTTTCTGATCCTCCTAGTTCGTAGTCCATTATTTCAAAATCACCTTGCAACACATTGATAAGATAACCATACTCTTTATCTAATACCAATCGTATTATACTACCCGATGCTGCTTCTCGTTCCCATATCCACATTGGGTCATCGTCTACTACAAGAATACCTGTGATTGGGTCTCTGCCTTGTTTAACTTTAGATGGGTCACCCGAACCTACTCGTGCAGTTTCTTTCTCTGATATTTTATCACCTAAAGTTTTGGCAAGTTGGGCGTTGATGACCTTGAGTAAGTCAACCAAGAAGTTCTGTTCTAGAAAATCTATGTCTAGGCCTGTGGCCCATGTGGACTCATCTTCTTCTAGATGGTCTACTTCTAAGTCATCAAACTGTAGAAAGTCAACGTCCAACATATCGGCAATCGTTTCAAAGTGTTCTTCTGCCTGTTGTTCTGCTATCTCTTTTGGTTTAGATAGTATGAGTAGGTTACTAATCATCTCATCATCTAAATCTAATATCACAGGTTTCATTGGAGTAGATGCTGATGTAGTAACTACTGTAGCTTGAAACGCTTGGTTGAGTATGACCTGTCCTGCGTCAGAGGTGACATCAATCTCACCAACGAAACAGTTTCCATTTGTATCGCACGATGGCAATAGAATGATAGTAGACCCACCGAGTTCATCTACTGTCATTGTAAAATCTGTACCACGGACACCAATCGTTGCCGTGGGTGTTTCTATCTTTACATTCTGTTTAGAATTCTTTGCTATAAGACCGGAGGCATAACGTATCGTACCTAGAGATGCCTTGATAGATAGTGAACCCGTAGATGTTTCTGCGTCATATACAAAACTGTCTATCACCAACTTGCTATGCTCGGTAACATCTACCCGTGTGTTGTCCAGGAACTGAATGGCAGTCTTACCCTTACCTGTCTTGACGATATCATCTGAAAAGATATCTAATTCTTTCTCAGTGACAACTTCTGACCCATCTTCGGAACGCTCAACCTGGCCACTACCCTCATGGAGAATAACACCTCCGATGCTGGCGTGGGCAGGCAAAGTAAATAACAACAGTAGTAATAATAAAATTTTCATTAGTCGTCTTGGGTGATATCAATATCGTGATTGTCTCCTGACGTTGTAAGAGTTATCATATTATCATAAAGACCGGACTGTGTTATGTCAACGTCAGCAATACTACCAACGTGGGTATGAATAAGTGTGTGTCCGTTTACGTCACCGTTGTTGTTTATGTCAATCAGGTAATTGTTTGTGTCACCATTGACTGATAGTGTTAGAATGGCTGATGTGCCATCTATGGTAGCAGCAACTACGTTACTGTCACTACCCGATGCGCCTGTAATAGTTACAGTGGCATTAGCAGCATCAGCAGTCTCACCGATGTCTATGTCTATATCGTTTGAACTACCCACCCACACTATACTAGCCGTAGCAGTCGCACAAGATGAAACTGTACCAGCACTATCACAGTTGAAATCAATGTCGTTGCTGTTACCAGTTGTTGAAAATGTGCCTGTAAATGTTGCACCATTGACATCAAATGTCAATACGTTGGTGTTACCTATTTGGTCAATATCAATAGTAGATGTAGCACCAGTAACTGTTGATGCTGTTGTACTATTACCTACCGTATTGTCTTGCCCATCTTGAGTAATATCAAGATCCAGTGTTGCGCCTGATTGTGTTACATAAATATCGTTAGCGTGAGCAAACGACACCATCAAAAGCATAATTATTCCGTAGAATAACTTGTTCATCCTTCCTCCTTGTATTTCCATAAGCCCTTCGCTTCACCTTTCTCTATCATCTGTAACACACTATATTCTATTGTTGTTCTGATGGCGTAGTTAGTAGGCTCGTTTCTAGCTACTCCGAGTTCTATCTCTAATGCCTTTGTTCCCAAGTCCAAAAACTTGAAGGCATCGCCGCCTATTTTATGGCTGGCAATCGTTTTTGTTGATGATACCGATAGAAGTATCTCTCCTGTTTGAACAGCAACTAGACGTAATGATACCGTGACCTGGTCAGTTCTATAACTGTCGTACAGGCCGATGCCAAAATATCTTGCTCCCTCTCCACCACTCTTTACATCAGAATCATAACTTACGATTCCACCCTCTACTATAAGTCCTGCAAAGAGTAATGGTTTCAAAACGCTCTTGGTATCTCCGTCATATTGTTCTCTGGTTGAACGGATAAGTTGTCTCTCTTTTATTAGACTATCTAACCCCTGGCGTTCTACTACCTTAAACCATTTGCCTCCACCGACATACTTCAACGCATCTATAAGATATGTTTCTGGTGCCTGTGATACGGCAGTTGATAACTGTGAAAACCTTGTTGATGGTTTTCTTTGTCCTGTTCTGTCTGGAAACTTATATACTGCTATCGTAATTACTGGTTGGTCCAATTCTGGAACAGCCAAAAGTAAATCGGTAGTAGGTGTCCCTTCCGCATAGGGCAATGACCCATGCAGAATAAACTTTTTACTTGTAGCATTAAAGTTTGCGCACCCAGTTAAAAATATTATACATAACAATAATAGAATTCTTTTCAAAATCCAAAGTCTCCTACAGGTACTACCATTGTAGATGTTGTACCATCATCGCTTGTTATTACTAGAGTAATCGTTCCCATGTCTGGGTCTTTAGTCCAAACTAAAATAGAACCTTCAATGTCTGCTGTGCCTGTCAAGGCCACAGTACAAGTTTCATTTTCAATTTGTTCTTCCGAACAAGTTTTAAACATATTGTCCACTAACTGTTTGGACAAGTTGGCATAGATACGACTCTCTACGTTCTTGATAAACTTGTTGATGGTTTTATTCTTTTCATCTCGTTCATCCTGTCTTTCTTGTGCATCTACCCTTTCTCTAGCATCTTCTTTTCTATTGTGCTGTAACTGTTCCAAAGAAAGCATATGAGTACTCCATCCGATACCACTGAACGATGGACTATGAAACTCATGCACCAAGTCTGATGCTTTAGCTAATTCTATGCCGAGTATTAATACTCCAACAGCCACAATAATAGCTAAAGGCAAGTTACTTTTTTTCATCTCTATTACCCCTAGTTTATTTGAACTATATGTCCATACTTCCTTTGTTTAACAGATACCACTGCACCACTAACCGCTAATATATGTTTACACCATCCAAGTTTTCTTGAATCAAATCGAGAGCAGGTACAATGATATCCTTTATTATACGTTACCGTATGATATCCTTGTTTATCTCTCTCGGTTTGTATCATCCATTTCATTACTCTTCCTGTTAGATAATGTGATCTTCGTGATACATTAAAGTACTTAACGTATCACGAACGTTACATTGTTGTAATTGCAAATCTTGTGTTATCATCTAAATCATATGATTTCGCCATCAGTATATCCCTCGCCTTCACTTTTTTTGTGTTTCATGTTTATATTTTTGCAACTCCTTTATTTGTTGCTCCTCTTTCATTTCTATGAATATATTTAGTTTTTGGTCCAGTCTAATAAGGTCATTATCTAACATTCGTATTCTATCAATCAACGCAATCAAAACTGTAGCAGTCGAACCTAGTTTTGGTTTTATTTGCGTTGTTACAAATTTCCAGATGAAGAATATAAAATATCCCATACCACCAGCAACTGTTATAGGTAATCCATATACATTCACAAAATCTATTATGCTCATCAGCAGTCATCAAAAGAAACTACTGTATCATTTACCTTCTTTAACCACCCATATTCATTAACTACAAAAACATCTCCTGGCTTATACAAACCTTTCTCCATAACTTCTTCAGATGTATCACCCAGCACTCTAAAACTATCACCAACTTGGTCAATAGTATAATCTATCCACATCATTAGTCTTTCCTCGCATCTCTTTGTCCGTCAGCCCGAGCAATTCTATCCAAATCTGGCTTAACTCCGACAACGGTACTAATTAAAGTATCAATACGAACAATCTCATTGTTCATAGTTCTAACACGATTATCAAGTTGGGAAATCATCCCGTGCAGGGTGGTAGCCTGTCCTACAACAGACTCTAAGATATACTTAATTAAAAGTACTATGAAGAAACCGCCAGCTAGTGTACCCGCTGCGGCAAAGCCTAACTCTAGAAAAGAAGCTAGGGCATCAATTTCTTTTTCCATGCAATATTCATTTCCTTTTTCGACACTCCATATCTGCACTCATTTCGCAAACAATGTCACTTGCTGTTCTTGCGAACAGAAAAGGTAATATAGCATGAATCAAAGCAATAAAAAATAATAACAAAAAGGTGAGAGCATACCCCGCTGCATTTCTGAAATGCAATAGGTAAGACTCACCAATACTTTTAGGATGTTCCGTAAATATATTTTTCACAGAACTATTTATATATTAAAAGGTCCCAGAAAAACCAAAGAAGATTACATTTTTGTTGAAGTCATCTGTTACAGTATGTGTTAATTCTACACCAAAGTTTAATTTCTTCTGGCCACTTTCAAATAAATTAAATGTTTTACTTGTGCCATAGGATTGAAAATTATCTGTGGCATCAAACCTCAACTCAAAGTCATAGTTGGTATGTAGATAATAAGCGGCTAGACCTATAACAGCAATACCTAATACACCAACTATTACTTCAGTATCATCTTTTTTCTTTGGTGGTGGCGCTTCATATCCACAAGGCACAATACTCCTTCCGTTACCAGTTCCTATTGCACCAGCACGACACGCCGCATCGCCCAATGCTCTGGCAGCAGCTGTTCTACTTTCTTTTGCATACTCAGAAGCGACCACTGGCTTACCTGTAACAGCCATTGTTTGTTTAACCATTGCGGCAACTTGTGCTGGAGTCTTATCCCAACCCAATTGTAAAAAGATATAATCGGCGTTAGCATAATATTCCTTGTTACCTTTGTGGCCACCGATACCTGTGGTTAGATGAACACCTACTGGTTTATTAGTAATAGTTTTTAAATGTGCGACTAGTGCTTGAACTCTAGCGGCACCCCAGTACTCATCACATTCAAGGCAGGCCACATATCCTGTGACCTTACCATCAAACCTACGGACGATCTCACTGAAATGAGCCTTCTGAGCGTCCAGTGATTGTCGGGTAATGTTAGGACTATCATCAGGCGTTAGCCACATGACCGGACTTAGACCGACGGCATTCAATGTATCTAGTTGCATCTCCCAATCTGGTTGGGGATTAATGACGGAAAGATCAAATTTAGGACCACCATTGAATCCGTCTCCGCCGTTGCGACTATACAAATAGATATGAGTATCGCCATTTGCTTTGGCGGCATTTCTCATACCAACCTTGTTGGCGTCTGGGTGAAGATAGTTAAGTGTCATCCACCTACTATCTTGCATTAAAAAACTAGCACGGGATCCGTGTAG
>Ga0209047_1003166_pt1 | contig 10570 bp, 8 predicted proteins | sample SaaInlV_165m_DNA_3_FD_184681 | JGI IMG/M metagenome (GOLD analysis project Ga0209047, IMG submission 184681) | Marine microbial communities from expanding oxygen minimum zones in the Saanich Inlet - Saanich Inlet SI037_S3LV_120m_DNA (SPAdes)... | ecosystem: Environmental > Aquatic > Marine >...
ACGAACTTTTTGTCCTTTTAGGTAGTAGGCGTCGTAGTAGCCAGAGCTAAGGACGAAGGTTCCAAGCATGATCCGACGCTTCACTTCTTCACCGAACCCTTCTTGTCTGGTATTCATGTACATTTCGAGCAAGTTGTCTGAATTTTTTGAACGGTAGCCATACCTAACTCCGTCATATCGCGACAAGTTTGCGCTTGCCTCGGCACAGGCGATAATGTAATAAGTCGCCACTGAATACTGAAGGTGGGGCAATGAAATTTCTACTTTTTTCATTCCGAATGATTCAAGAGTTTTAATCGCTTCTTGCACGGATGCTTCAACCTCTGGATCAATTCCCGAGGTAAAATATTCTTTTGGAATCCCCATTTTGAGTCCGGATAGATTTCTTTCCAGGCTGTTCATAAAGTTTGGTAGCTTTACATCTGCAGAAGTTGAATCCTGTGGGTCGTTCCCAGCTATTACGTTCATCAATAGCGCAGAGTCGGCAACTGTCTTTGTTATGGGGCCGATTTGGTCTAATGATGATGCAAACGCAACAAGCCCAAAGCGAGACACCCTTCCATAGGTTGGTTTGAGTCCAGTCACCCCGCAGAAGTTAGCAGGTTGACGTATTGATCCTCCAGTATCGCTACCTAAAGCCGCAAGACATTCATGAGCAGCAACGGCTGCGGCAGAACCACCACTTGAACCCCCAGGAACGCGACTTAAGTCCCACGGATTCATCGTTGGGTGGTGCCATGAATTTTCTGTCGAAGAGCCCATGGCAAATTCATCCATATTAGTTTTACCTAAGATCACCGCTCCTGCTTTTTTAAGTCGATTGACTACCGTAGCATCGTATGGAGCGATGAACTGATCAAGCATTTTTGATGAACAGGTGGTTCGTGTATCCTGCATGCAGATGAGGTCTTTTAAAGCTATAGGGATGCCAAGAAGAGGTGCGTCTTGACCTGCGGCTAATTTCTGGTCAGCTTTCTGAGCTTGATTCAGAGCTATCTCTTGAGTTAGGTGAACATAAGCTTGAACTTTAGGTTCTACGCTCTCGATGCGTTGATAGACTGCTTTAGTAAGCTCTACAGAAGAATATTTTTTTTTCCGCAAGTCTTCTTTTGCTTGAAGAATGGTTTTTTTATGCATAATCCTAAGCTAGATAATCTTTGGAACTTCGTAATGCCCCTTATTGTGGGATGGTGCTCCAGTCAAATAGTCTGTGTTTTTCGATTTAGAGCCTTCATCGTCACGAAAAACATTGTGGAGGGGAAGAACATGGGAGGTCGGTTGTATATTTGATGTGTCTAACAGGTTTAGTTGGTTTATGTAACCGACAACCTGCTCTAAGTACTCATTCAGCTTGTCGCTTTCGGTTGCAGTGAGTTTCAGTCTAGCTAATTTGGCGATCTTTTGGGTGTTGATTTTGTCAGACATTGGGAAGTAAGTAAAAAGATATAGAGGAGGGAATTAGGCTGCCGTAGCTGACTTACGTTCCTTCTTTGGTTTCTTCTTTTCTTCGGCCATTTTCTCTGTAGCAGTTATTTTTGCCACCTTACGTTCTAGTCTCTTTACTTTTTTTCTCTTCTGTCGAGAAGTGAGGTCGTTTTTTTTGTCTTCTGCCTTTTTTATCGCATCGGAAAATTCTGTTTTAGCTTTCTCAATGTGTGTTTTTAATTGATCCAAAGTTGCCATAAATTCCAGTCACCTCGTTAAAAATTTATTAGAGAATGAAGTCTTATAACAAATTTTATTTCAAACCACAACCTGAAAGGTACCTTTGTGGGCCTTGACCTTGTTTTAATATTACGCATACACGGGTTTTTGCTCTCAGGTTGTTATGTTTAAGGAACATAAGATCTAAGTAATCAAGGTTTGACTAGTTAGGTATACGAGGTTAACGGGAATGATTAAAATGGGCGTATTTTTCTGGCGTATTTTTTGTTGCATCTGATTTATTTTAATTTATTAGTATCTTTATCTTGCTGAAAAGGGGTTGATTCTTCTCGCATTAAAATGACTACAGCAAAGCAAGGTCAATGCGGCGTAATGAGATGTTGACCTGTGCTACCCGTACTTTGACAAGATCCCCTATTTTATAAACTTTATTTTTGCGTTGACCCCGCCACTTATGATCTTGCTCTACGTATATGTAGTAGTCATCGGTAAGACTGGATACGTGCACAAGTCCCTCGACAAAAACCTCAATCAGTTCAACAAAAAAACCAAATTGCGTCACGTTGACAATTATTCCTGTAAAAGATTTCCCGGTTTTGTCGGACATATATTGCGTACGCCTAAGGTCTGTTATTTCCCGCTCAACTTCTACTGCTTTTCCTTCTCTCAAGGTTGAATGTTCTGCGATTTCCATCATTTCTTTTGCGAGAATTTTTTTTTCACGTGCAGAGAATTTCTGGTGCAAACTGTCCTTAAGAAGTCGATGTGTTACTAGATCGGGATACCTACGAATAGGCGATGTGAAGTGGGTGTAATGTTTGAAGCCTAAGCAGAAATGCCCAGGGTCTTTCTGCGAATATTGAGCTTTCTTCATAGTCCTCAGTAAGAGGGTGTTGACCACTCTTTCCTCTGGTCGGTCGCGAGCTTTTTTAAGAATATTTTGTAGATCAGTGGAACGGATTTTATCGGTCAAAGGTAAGCGTAGGCCAAACCCCGAAACGAATTCTTGGAACGCATTAATTTTTTTTTCGTCTGGGGATTCATGAATACGATGGATTGAAGGAAGTTTTTGTTCGAACAAATGGCGAGCGACTGCTTGGTTAGCTGAAAGCATGAATTCTTCGATCAATTCGTGGGCTTCGTTGTGTTGGGCTTTAGTTATTTTTTCTACGGTTCCTTTTGAGTTTATGTGAATCTCTGGTTCCGGGACACAAAAATCAACGCTCCCGGATTTAAATCTTTGCTTGCGAAGGATTTTACTAAGCCGGTACATATTATTTAAAATATCTATAACACCGGCATATTTTTTTTCTATGTCACCTGTTTTGAGAAGGGATGCCACTTCGTTATAGGTAAACCGGATACGACTTTTGATGACGGATGTAAAAAAAGTGGAATGGACCACCTCCCCTTTGTGGTTGAAATCGATAAGCGCTGTCAGTGTTAATCTTTTTACATTTGGTTTTAGACTGCAGATATCATTTGATAATTCGAAAGGGAGCATGGGCACAACACCACCGGGGAAGTAAATGCTTGTTCCGCGTTCAAGGGCTTCCTTATCTAGAGAGGAGTTTTTCTTTATATAGTGACTCACGTCAGCAATGTGAACACCTAGTCTGAACCCTACGTCCGTTATATCTAGAGAGATGGCATCATCAAAGTCTTTTGCTGTTTCTCCATCTATTGTGAAGGTAGTCCAATCTGTTAGGTCTCTTCGGTTTTTTAGATCTTTGTTGTTGATGTGTGTCGCTGTTTTTTTAGCCTGCTCCAGAACATTAAGTGGAAAGTCAATGCGCGTTCCTAATTTACGGAAGATAGAATTTAATTCTACTTTTGGGTCATTGGAATACCCAAGAATTTCCGTAACTTTTCCAATGGGAGGCTGGTGTTTTTCTGGATAGGAAGTAATGTCAACGACAACGATCTGTCCGGTTTTAGCACCGAGTTTGTGTTTGCTTGAAACAAAAATGTCATAAAAATATTTATTATCCATCGGTATAACCCACCCATTCCCATCTAGTGGTTCAAACAAACCCACCAAAGAGGTAGTTGCCCTCTCTAAAATCCGCATAATTCGACCCTCGGGACGTCCTGAACTATTATGTGATTCGATGCGCGCAATAACCTTATCTCTATGCATGGCACCGGCCGTGCACTTTGGGCTAATATATATATCCCCTTTCTGCTCACTTGTGTCGGACGTCAGGAACCCATAACCATTCGGATGACCAAAAAAAACACCTGTTACTAGGTTCATTTTGTCGGGAAGACCGTAGCGACCACCTCGTAACCGGACTAAGGTGCCTTCTCCTGCCATTAGTTTGATTTGATTGCGAAATTCTCGTCGTTGAACCTCGCTAACCCCAAGAGCACGCGCCAACTCAGAGACCTTCATTGGTCGGCCGGTTTTTTTCTTAATTTTTTTCAAGATGCTATCTTTAGACAGAGTCATGAGCCAATTGTAAGGAAGGGTGCATAAGTATTATTAATAAAGGTATAAGTTGGAAAATCTTGGACCTCTTTAGTTAGATAAAAAATATCATAATTATAGCTCCGTTGAAAATCCCATTATTATGGGCAACTTAGTGGGAAGAAATAAATAAGACGCTTTTCCGCATTTGGAGGTACTGTGTTGTTGTAAGCAAAAAAACCCGACAAATGAAAGAAGTTTTTGTACGTGATAATTTAAAAGAGAAAATCGTGTTTTTGGTTTAGGTTGGCCAGTTAAGGAGTGAAGTGATTTTGATTTCTCCCTTCTCTTCTCATATAATCGCTACCTTCTCCTACTATAGGAGTCACTTGTTTTATAACATGGATTAAGGAGTTTAAAATATTACATGAAAATCCAACTAGACTGGTTAAGAGAATACGTTGACGTGGACCTTAGCGCCGAAAAATTAGGGCATCTGCTCACGATGGCCGGTCTCGAAATAGAAGCACAGGAAACAGTAGAATTAAGTGATGGAACAAAAACCGAAGTTCTGGAATTGAATGTGACACCTAATCGAGGATATTGCCTTAATTACTTTGGGGTTGCTCGAGAAGTTGCCGCGCTTATCGGTAAACCGTTTAAGTGCCCTGACTATGAAGTAGAGTTAGAGAAATCATGGGGGACGGATTCAGTAGAAGAAGTGCTTAGTGTTGATAACCGTGAACCGACGTTATGTTTGCGTTATTCCGGGATGGTTATTGAAAACATTAAGCCGGGGCCGTCTCCCAAATGGTTGGTGGACCGATTGACTGCGATAGGACTTCGTTCGGTAAATAATGTTGTGGATATTACAAATTTTGTTCTCATGGAATATGGTCAGCCTTTGCATGCATTTGATAAGGATTCGTTAGAAGGTTCTAGTATTACAGTGCGTCGAGGCAAAGCGAGTGAGGCATTTACAGGTATAGATGGAAGCGATTTAAAGCTAGATCAAGACACTTTAGTGATAGCAGATGCCACTAAGGCGGTTGCTTTAGCGGGTATCATGGGTGGCGCTAACAGTCAGGTTACGGAGTCTACCCGGCATATTATTTTAGAAAGCGCGAGTTTTAATTCAGTGATGGTGCGGAAAGGATCAAAGAAGTATGGTGTGCGATCTGACTCTTCCATCCGGTTTGAAAGAGGAGTGGATATTCAGGGGGTGGTATCAGCTCAAGCGCGAGCAGCTCTCCTTATAAGAAAATTAGCAGGAGGAACAATTCGAAAAGGACGAATTGATATTTATCCAACCCCCCAGCCGGGCAGAAATGTATTGTTGAGGATTCCGCGTTTAAATGAAGTTCTAGGCAGTTCCCTTTCCACTGACCGAATAGAGGACTGTTTGTCTCGTCTTGGGCTAAATGTTTCTACAATAGATGATGAAACCTTCGATGTGGAGATTCCTAGTACTCGCCCTTTTCTTACTAGGGAGATTGATCTGATAGAGGAAGTGGTCCGTTTAAACGGGTTTGATAAGGTTAGGGTGACCAGTCCTTCAGCGAGAATAAGCCCTGTTCGGTATACCCAAAAACAGTCTGCGGTTTGTGGTGTTAAAAGCCTTTTAAGTGGCATGGGTTTTTCTGAGGTCATTACATATAGTTTTATTGATGAGGCAGGGGCCAAAAAATTCCAATCAGCATTTTCTCCCACGGTCCAAGCAGACGCGATATCGTTGAATAACCCAATTAGTACCGACATGGGGGTCATGCGCCCAAGCCTTCTACCTGGATTGATCCAGTCGGCAATAAGAAATTTTAGCAAGGGGCAAAAGCATGTGGAGATTTTTGAGTTTGGTAACGTTTTTATACGTGGGAAACAAGGCGAACGGGAGGAGCGAATGGTGGTTTCCGCATTCGTCTCAGGAGTGCATGGAAACAATATTTGGGAGCAAACTGGAAAAAGTTACGACTACTTTGATTTGAAGGGGGCTTTGGACTCTGTAGTTAGATGTTTGAAGCTAAAGTTGATTGAGCAGCCTGGATTGGAAAGGTCTTTTCTGTTAAAGAGCAGGAGCGTTGGGTTGACAGTAGATGGCCAAGATTGTGGATTTTTAGGTGAACTGTCGCCCAGAATTGTTCGCCAATATGAATTACCCAAGCACTGTGTTGTTTTTGAGTTGGATTTTGATAGGTTGGTTCATGCTTTGCCCAAGCAGGCCCAATTTTCTCCCCTCCCGAGATTCCCGGAAATCTATAGAGACATTTCCATACTGGTCGACAAGGCAGTTACTGCAGGTCAAGTGATTGATAAAATCAATCAAGCAGGAGGGTCATTGCTTAAGAAGGCAGAGTTGTATGACCATTTTGAGGGGAATAAAATTCAAGAAGGGAAAAAGAGTCTTACTTACGCTTTGGCATTTCAGTCAAGTGACAGAACTTTGGCTGATGAAGAGGTTAACCCTGTGTTTGAAAAAATTGTAAGAACTTTATCAAGTCAACTTGGTGCGATGTTAAGAGAGTAATTTTTATGAGTTTTATTGTTCTGGGTTTTGTTTGAATCCTAAATTGACCCTACCTATTGTAGGATGTTAGTCTTTGCGTGAATTAGGGTTGTTGGTTCATATCGTTATGCTTAAATTCTTTACTTTAAGGTTTTGTCAATGCCCGCTGATAAAATTAAACAGTTAGAAGAGTTGGTTTCCTCTGTATTACAGAACTTAGATAATTTTTATTCCGAAAATAGTCGACTTAATCAGCGAATACAAGTACTTGAAAAAGAAAAAGCGGCATCGTCTAAAGAAAGTAATAGAGCGAAGGATTTGTTAGAGAAAGTGAAACAATTGGAAACCTCTCGTCGCAAATTGAAAAAGGACGGCTCTACCGTTCGCATTAAGATAAAAAATGTTTTAAAAAAAATTGAAAAAATGGATTTTGTCTAGTTATGACATCGAATGAGATTACGATTTGCGGTAAGGTATACTATGTTAAGCCGATATCTTCTTCGGTATCTATGGAAGAAGTCGCGACTTTGGTAAATGTGAAGATGAAGGGATTATTGGAAGCCAAAAGCAAAACATCCATGGTGGATGTGGCGGTATTAACTGCGCTTAATTTAGGTCATGAATTAATAGAGTTGAAACAAGGAAAACAATCCGAGGGTGAACAGCTAAACCAGCACCTTGATGGAATGATTCAAAAGCTTAAAAAAACTTTAGATGATGTTGAAAAAAAAAGAGTTAGTAGTTACTAGTCTTGCTAGAGGTGTTCCTTTGTGGTAATCTTACCTCTAGAGAGGTTGATTTATCGCTTCCCTGTCATGTTTGTGTGAAAATTTTATTTTTTGAGCCAATGCTTTGAAAACGGGGATGAATTTCTATCACGGTGTGCAAGCCTTATTTGTGATGCAGGATCGAAAGGAAGCCTAAAGTGGTACACAGATTCCCCACCTGTCCTTGACAGGTTCAAAAAAATAATTTTTGCACGGCATTTCGGGGAGGTTTAAGTGTTTTTTTGTAGGGTAGAATTGATTCCCTTTATGTTCTCAGGAAAGTTGGGTGATGGGTGTCTGGAGCTTTATCTCTTTGCGCCTTTTGGTTAAATGAAGTTCTAAACGAAGCAATGGACTTGTTTTGTTTGTCAAGATAAGACTGTCTAGTGATTTTACTGCATAAATTAATTTTTTAAGAGACTTTCCTGCTTGATTCACCCTTGTGTTAAATTAACCCACCTCTCGCTTTTCGCTTTGATGCGTTATCTCGCGATTCGCTCATAAAAGATTGCTCTACCTGTATTTTTAGGGATTTAAACTTATTTTATTTTGACTGAACTTTTACTTGTCTGACTGCATTTAAGGTTGTGTTGACTGGATAATTGAGTGTGACTACTTGATGAGGTTTGATATGACGTTAGAGGTCAATTCGGAGTCGGCAGCCAAAACTAAAATAGCGATCCGAAAAATGATTGTTCAAAAACGAGAGGAGCTTGGTGGTCTAGAAAAAGAGGAGAAAAACATTGCCATTGCTCAACGGTTGTTTGGCATGGATGAATTTAAGAAGTCCAAAACTATTTTTTGTTTTCTCTCGACTTCTTTTGAAGTGCAGACAGAGAGGATAATTCTGGAATCCCTACGGTTAGGAAAGCAAGTTTTGGTTCCATTGCTAGATCCAGGAGGAGAAAATTTAAAGGCAAGCCGTATTCCTTCGATGGATATAGATTTTGTGATAGGAGAGTATGGCGTTAGACAACCTGCTCCTAAATTTCGGAATATAGTTCCTTTTTCAAATATAGACTTTGTCGTAGTGCCTGGCCTAGCATTCGATAGTTTCGGGAATCGAATTGGTTACGGGGGAGGATTCTATGATAAATTTTTTAAAAAAATTACCGGAAATGTGAGCCGAGTCGCGGTGGGTTATGATTTTCAACTTTTTAATTTAGTTCCACACTCAGACTTAGATGAACCGGTTCATTTTTTAATTACAGAAACTAAAGCACTAAGATGCCGTGACATGTCAGGCGTTGAGGTTTAATTACATAATATTGAGGTAATGGGTATGCATATTTTTACAGCTGTTAAATTTAATTTTTCCACCCTGCTTGTAGGAATGTTTTTGGCAGCGGTGGTTGGTTATTTGATTGGTTATTTCCTGCGTAAACTAATAAGTCAATACCAGCTTAAGGAAGCTGAAGCCAGAAAGATAAAGATTATCGAAGAAGCAGAACAGGAGGCGCAAAATAGATTTAAAGCCGCTGTTGTTGAAGGAAAAGAGCAAGTCTTAGTTGAAAAGGAAAAAGTCGAAAAAGAAGTTCAGGCCAAACGGGAGGAATTGCGAGATCAGCAACGTAGAATGCACAAAAAAGAAGATGAGTTAAGGCTTTCGAAGGTGAGTTTGGTAGATTTTGAAAAACAGTTAGCCGCTAGGGTGAAAGAAGCAGAAAAAACTAAGCAGTCGGGCTTAGATGAAAAGTCGCGGTACGAGGCATTGGCTCAGGAAGAAATGAAAAAACTTGAACTCATCGGCTCTTTTACCGCTGAGCAAGCTATAGAAGAAATTAAGGCGAAGGTTGTCGATTTAGCACATCTGGATGCAGCAAAAGAAGTAAAGAAAATTGAAGAGAATGCGAAGAATAATCCGGAGGAAGAGGCAAAAAAAATTATCACCATGGCAGTGCAGAGATTAGCGTCTGATAGTGTGGCCGAAAGTACAGTCTCTGTGGTGGCCCTTTCGGACGATTCGATTAAGGGGCGCATTATAGGGCGTGAAGGTAGAAATATTCGTGCTCTTGAGCAGGCCACGGGAGTTGATCTTATTATTGACGATACGCCGGGAGCAGTAATATTATCCGGGTTCGATCCGATACGCCGCGAAGTTGCCCGTCTTACATTAGAGCAATTGATACTTGATGGGCGCATTCACCCAGGAAAGATTGAAGAGGTTGTTGCCAAGTGTCGTAAAGAGGTTGCGAGCCAAACTAGGAAGGCTGGAGAGCAAGCCGTTATGGAGCTGGAAATAGATAATATAAATACAGAGATGGTGCATATGCTAGGGCGGCTTAAATATCGCACAAGCTACACACAGAATGTTCTTGAACATGTTAAAGAAGTTGCTAGAGTTTGCGGGTTTTTGGCTGCAGAATTAGGGTTGGATGTTCAACTTGCTAAACGTGCTGGACTTTTACACGATATTGGTAAGTCTATCGATCGGCAAACAGATGGTACGCACACTCAATTGGGAGTTGATGTTGCCAAGCGGTTTAATGAACACAAATATGTTGTTAATGCTATTGGCGCACACCATGAAGACATAGAGCCGGAGTCTCTTTACGCCGTTTTAGTTATAGCAGGAGATACTATTTCTGCTTCTCGCCCAGGAGCTCGCCGTGAAATGCTAGAAACTTACGTGAAGCGAATGACAAAGCTGGAAGAAATTGGAGATTCTTTCAAGGGCGTTGAAAAAACTTATGCGATTCAAGCTGGACGTGAGGTTCGTATTGTTGTTGTTCCTGATATTGCTACAGATGAGGAATCCAACATGTTGGCTAAGAAAGTCGCTAGACGTATAGAAAAAGAAGTGACATACCCCGGAGAAGTTAAAATTACCGTTATTAGGGAGACTCGCTTTACGGACGTTGCGCATTAATACTAGTTTTTTTTGCGGCTTATTATTTTTTGGAAACGAGAAACATTAAACTGTTTGAATAAAGAGTTTCGCATGATAAAGCCAGCCAATAGTCTAATTGAGACTCTGATTTGCACTGTGTGTTTTTTTGAAAAAATAAAAATAGCTTAAGTCGTATTCTTTTATCTCCCAATCTTAACTTATTTAATTCAATGGAAGACACAACAGATTTAGTGAAGCTTAGACGAGATAAGCTTGCGCAATTATACTCTAAGAGTATCAATCCTTATATTAACAGGTTTAAAGTTAAAAATACTATCAGTTCACTGGTTGATGAGTTTTCCGCGAATTCCAGGGAAGAACTAGAGGAGGTAGGTAAG
>Ga0209047_1003190_pt1 | contig 10486 bp, 8 predicted proteins | sample SaaInlV_165m_DNA_3_FD_184681 | JGI IMG/M metagenome (GOLD analysis project Ga0209047, IMG submission 184681) | Marine microbial communities from expanding oxygen minimum zones in the Saanich Inlet - Saanich Inlet SI037_S3LV_120m_DNA (SPAdes)... | ecosystem: Environmental > Aquatic > Marine >...
ATCAAATCCGAAACGGTCTTGCCCATGTTCGCTTTCAGGTCTGTTACGAATCGAAATGACCACAACTGCTGTAACTCCTATGCCAAAGACAAGTAAAATTCCAATCAAGACCCCTGGAGTCAAGAACGACCCACTAACGCCGGGGATGGTTGAATCTTCTTCGGTCAATTGAACTGGAATGGAGGTCGAAGGGCTTACTTTTCCATATGCATCCGATGCCTGGATTAGGACTTCATGAGTTCCAAGTGGGATGGTGTTTCTAATTTGTAATTCAACAGAATAGATGCCATCGTTAGCAAGAACATCACCGTTGGTTCCATCATCATACATGGTTTGCCATGTCGATTGTGAAGTTAAGGGAGTGAATACACCAAGGTTTGCCTGAGCGACAAGCACACCATCATAATCACTAATTGCTACTTCAAGTACAACAGTTGAACTTGATTCGCTTCTCTCTACTGTCTGGATTCCAGGATTTGTGATGGCCGGCGGTGTGTTGAGAATGTTAATACTCATTTCTTTCATGGCTATGTCTGAAATATGGTGTGGCCCATACATTGCTTGGGATGAAGCATTCTGCCCATCAACATGCCAAAGTGTTGTGAATTCTTTTTCTCCAAGTCCATCAGTCAAAATAAACGGCAAGACTTGTTCACCCGGAGTCATTGAGTCTGGGACAGTGAAGGTTCCTATCCAAACACCATTGGATAGTGTTAATTCGATTATACCTCCGCCAGATTGTCTCAAATCGATATTCACGCTTTCAACTCCGTGCCCATCATATGCGTGAGTATTCACAATCATGACAGCTCCACGCGGTCCGGTATCTGGTAGTACCTCAAAGGCATACAATCGTGGGCCTTGGTTGATGATTTCAATTTCTCCTGAGCCGGATGTTATCAGCCCCCAAGTATCACTAGCAGTCACATTGAGAGAAACATTTCCGACTTCAAGACCCTGCACAAGAATCTTTGTGGTGAAGCGATTATCTCCAATCATTGAATCGCCATCAAGTCCGCGGTCATTCATGTTCACAAGCGCACCTCCAATTGGGGAGAGGTCAACAGTGACCGAATCAACATTCAATTCATCATCTTGAATGTGGGCAACAAGCGTGCCTACACTTCCTCCTTCCCCATAGATGACTCCCTCCTCAAGATACAGTTCGACTAGGACAGGAGCGGTGTTATTTTCAGCAGTGATAATCGAAGGTGAGAGAATGCGCTCAACAACTTGACTTTCGGTAAAATTCGCAGTAGCGTTCTGGTCTCCATAGGGGATTTCTAGACCTCGATAGACACTAGAAAGAAGACCCATTAAAGGTCCTTGATCAATAATTGAACCCGTGGCAACTCCACTTTCTCCATAAGACCCTACCCAGTTGGTAACATGCAAATTAAAGCCATCCCGCGGGTCATTCCCAGTTGATTCTGCTACAATTACTAAAGAGAGCCCTTCTTGGTCTGCAAGACGGATTGAATCACCTGGTAGAAGTGGAATCGGCATCAAACCAGTTTCCCTTGAAATCGAGAGGTCTCCCAAAATATCTTCTGATTCTGGTTGTGTAGCATTGACTTGAATGGGGCTGTTTTCAGGCTTTTCATCACCACTCGAAGGGTCGGCTCCTGTTTCTTCCCATACCAAGCGAACGGTCCGATTTTCCCATTCAGTTTGAACAACTTGATAATCCCATGATTCGTTGTGATTTGCACCAATGCCTTGTCCGTCAAAGAAATCACCACCGTTCACTCCGGTGATGTTCAACCAAGTTTCTTGGTGAATCACATTGACGAGGAATACAACTTGTGTAGCGTTGGCTTGATTACCGGTTTCTTCAATTCCACGGACAATTCCAAAGGAACCTTGTGCATCTCCTGTGATGACGCCATCAAGATGCAAGTCATCTTTCATGGTGTTTCCATCGACGGTTAACCAGTGCAATTCATGGATGGTTCCGTTGATCATGATACTAGAATTTTCGTCTTCTTCATTGACCCCAAATGTCCCTTGACCAACAAATTCACTTTTTTGGTCAGTGCGAATTCCATCTTCCCAGCGTTCTAGAACGGTCAAACCATCTAATGATACATCCATGCGAAAGTCATCTTCATTGATAATCATGTCAGCGAGCGCTTCAAATTGTGTATGTTGCAGACGTCGAACTCCATTTTCATCCCAGGTCTCAAGGAAAAAGACACTGACCTCCCCAGTTACATTGAGGCCTTCATTACCTTGTTCATCATCTTCATTGATGAGTAAATCTCCTGTTGCCTCAATGCGAAGACGTTCGTTTAGGTCACCATCTATCATTGAACGATTGAACCATCCTTCAGATACATTGGCGGTTACTACACTGCGCGATTCTCCGTCTAGAGTGACCAAATGAAGAATCCCACTGCCGCGAGCATCAAACACTTGAGAGGTGAGGATGCCAGATTGAATTGTCTCATTCTTCCAAATGGAATCAAGAGTCAAAGAAAGGTTTGTCGAACTTTCATTGGTATTTTCAAGAGTAGTGAGATTTCCGTTTCCAAGTTCCCATGAATTCAGCACATTTCCTTGACGCATTTGCCAGCCTTGTCCGTCAAAATCCAAAGAGAAGCCTTGTTCACCATCTTCGGTGACGTAGGTTTGGTCAAGGTCCCATGTCGTCTTTAGAAGAACTTCATGATCAGCCATAGGTTGATTCCAAGTACCAACGATGAATGAACGAACGGTTTGAACAGGTTCGGCGAGTGTTACACCATTCCAACCGTTGATTGTGACGGATACAGAAATCTCATCACTCCACCCTAATGTTGTATTGGCAAGGGCATGGGCAACACGAAGGTTGTCAACTGAACTCCAAGTGATGAACACATCAGTGGTTTGACTTGTGCCATTCTGGAGGTGTGTGATATCCACATCGATATCATATGAGCCGTTGTCAGCAAAGGTGACGAGATAGGCATGTTGATTGAGACCGTTTTCACCTTCAAGCCATGCAGCATTGATTGTTGGTTGAGCCGGTTGTCCATCAGCAGTTGCAACGAATACCAGAGGGAGGACCATCAGTAAGAAAAGTGCAAGTGCAAGACTCGGTTTTCGCCTGCTCATAGATACAGGTAGAGTCTGCTCCTCTTCAATACTTATGGTTTGAAGTTTTAACTAATGGATGTTTGACTGATAGCGAATTACAAATCCATTACATATCCGAACAAAAGCGGTGCAACGATTGTTGCATCACTTTCGATGACGAACTTTGGAGTTTCAATGGCGAGTTTACCCCAGGTAATCTTTTCATTCGGTGGGGCGCCTGAATAACCTCCATACGATGGAGATGATTCACTGATTTGGCAATACCAAGACCACAAAGGCACTTTACGCCCTAAATCTTGATTCAATAAGGGCACGATGCAAATTGGGAAATCCCCAGCAATACCGCCTCCAATTTGAAGAAATGCCAATGATTCGGTTCTCGATTCATACCATTTGGCCAACTGAATCATGTATTCAATACCATTTTTGATAGTCTCTGGGCGTATTTCACCTTCTAGACAATGTGCTGCAAAAATATTCCCAAGAGTAGAATCTTCCCATCCGGGAACAAATAGAGGTAGATTAATTTGAGCAGCAGCAAGCAACCAAGAATCTTCAGGTTGCGCTTCATAGTCCGATTTTAGGACTTCATTGTTAAGTAACTCATAGAAGAATTCGTGAGGGAGTTTAGAAGAGTTTGATGCGTCAGTCTCTTTCCAGCATGCAACGATATGATGTTCTATTTTGCGAAACGCTTCTTCTTCTGGAATGCAAATATCGGTGACGCGATTGAGATTTTTTCCAAGTAACTCCGCTTCATCTTGGGCGGATAGGTCTCTCCAATTTTCAATAGAAACATAGGAATTGTGAGCAATTAAATTGAACAAGTCTTCTTCGAGGTTTGCACCGGTACATGAAATTCCAGCAATATGGCCGGCTCGAATCATTGGTGCGAGGCTTCTACCGAGTTCAGCGGTACTCATTGCTCCGGCCAGAGTGAGGAAAATTTTTCCTCCATCTGCTAAAAATTGAGTCAGTGAATGTGCGGCTCTAGCTAGTTCACCTGCATTGAAATGACGATAATGTAGGTCAACAAATTCTCGTACTGTCATTTCATTCCTCCTCATGTATGAAGCGCGGGAGATGCTGTCTTCGCTTGAGTAATAACGATGGAATTTGAGCCATCAGTTGTTGATGTAAATCATCTGCTAAGACATTGGGGTCAGAACCTCCACAGGTAAAGCAATCCAAAGCCAACCATCCCTTTTCAGAATAGCAATGAGCAGACACATGGCTTTCATCGAGCAAGACGATTGCTGCAAAACCTATCGGTGAGAGTGAGCCATCAAATTGCTCAACATGAGAATGTACATTCCGAGCATTACTTCGTTCAACCGCTTGTTCAAGAAGTTTAAGCATCCATTCACCATCCTCTGATTCAGGTGGGACATACCCGGTATAATCGAGACATACATGGGCTCCATGGGATTGAATTTTCGTCATTGAATCACCTTTTTTTTATTGAATAGTCCCATCAAGAAAGTTGTTGTTTGAAGAATGTCGTTTGAATTGCTTCTCTGCTCCGTCCGGCTGGTTGGGCGTTAGTAATCCAACGTCCTTCATTTCGTGCCTTAAGATGAACAGCAAGTGCTTTTGCTGCCAACATTGCTGCGGTAAATTGTGTGAGTGGTGTATTCTCTTGAGGCGCAATTTCATTGATATCTACACTGATGACTACGGCGTTTGGTGCTGAAAACACTGCTTCAATGGTTTCTATGGCTTGCCAAAATGTCAGTCCTCCTGGGACCGGTGTTCCAGTTGCTGGAACCAAACTTCCATCGAGCCCATCTAGGTCAATGGTCAAATGAACGGGGCCTGTAAGGTTCTGTAGTGTATCCAACCACTTTGTCCATGTTGTTGCTCCATGGATTGAAGATTGTGTTTCACGGGCGAAAAAAGTGGTAATACGTTCATCTGTTTGAATCATTTCAGCCTCTTCTTTTGCATATGCTCGAATGCCAACTTGCAGTAATCGGCCAACGCCGAGGTCTAAACTTCGACTTGCAGCACATGCATGAGAGTATGATTCCCCGTTCAATTCACAACGAAGGTCAGCATGAGCATCGATTTGTACAATCGTTAATCGACCAAGGTCGCCCTCAATAAGTGGATGATTTTGTGCGGCATGAACCAATGGGGGTAAGATCCCGTGCTCGCCCCCCAATACAAGTGGAAAACAATCTCCTGCAAACCAGGGCTGGAGATAGCCACTGATGTTATCGAGTTGTTCAGCAAGGCTTCCACCTTCTCCGTTCCATTCCGGTGCCGTGAAAATACATGCGCCAGAGGGGAGGTCGTGACCAAGTTTGGAATCAAACAATTCAACTTGGCCGCTGGCAGCGATACATGCTGCTGGTCCAAGCGCTGTGCCTTGTCCGTATGATGTTGTGAGCTCATATGGCAATTGTAACACAACGACATCTACATTTTCGCCCTGTTCGGGCAAACCGAGGAAATTCCCCTCAACATAGTCTTCGCTCACAACCTTGCCCTTGCACAGGTGTTCTTGAGGCTGTTGTTTGATGTTGTTTAAGGGGAGTTGACGGTTGGACTGCATGTCGGGGGGCAATTCCGCCCCTTATTTCTGGTCTTGGGGGGGCAAAATTCACTGATTTTTATGAATTTCATGAAATATTAGCGATGGGTCTATATGGGTCGGATGACAATACTATACAGTGTCTGCGAAGTAATTTAGCGGATAGCGGAGGAATAAAAAATGACAATGACATTATCAGAACTCACTCGAGCCATTCAACAACACATCGATTTGGAGATGGATGAAGAAGTCGCTCAAGGTATGGCAGAACACGCTCTTGGTTTCTTCGGATTCTACAATCGTATTATTGACAATGCCTTGGAGCCTACGGACCGAAACTTGTTCTACATGTTCCAAGATTATGATTTACTTACTACTGAATCTGAAGAAACAACCCTTTGGGATGGTCGAGAATGGAGAATTCACTATTGGAAATTCAAACCTGACCTTCGAGAGCGAGTTGAGGCTTACATGCAACGAAACTTGGACCCCGAAGATATCGACCCATTCGCTGATATCTATGGTGGCAAGACTGATATCAATTCGATTTGGACTCGGGAATCAGAACGGGTTACTAATCCGAATGCGTTTACCTCGGATTGGTAATTCTTTGGTTAAGTTCTTCAACGACCGCCTTGAGCGTAGTTCATGCGCGTTTGGGCCCTTTGTGTTCTTCTCTTGGCCAGTGCGACAGTACCAATGTTAACGTCAGCACAACAACCAGACATCGTTCAAGAACACTGGTACCACTCCTACACAACACTCAGTGTTGATGTGAACGCATGGGCTGATGACCATCCAGACATTGTTGATTTGACGATTGCTGGCCAAACTGAACTTGGTAAAAATCTCTGGGTAGTCCGAATTTCTGATTGGAGTAACGATACCAAACCCGATGGAACTGACAAAGAAATTGTCTACATTGATGGTGGGCACCATGGGAATGAACATCTTGGAACTGAGTTGGCTTTCCTTACCGCTGAATTTTACATCGAAGGATGGGCAGCAGGCGAACAAGAAGCTATCGACGTCCTCACCAATACCGAATTACACATCCTCATAATGCTCAATGCGGATGGAAATGACGTTGATATACGCTATAACTCCAATGGAGTCGATTTGAATCGTAATTATGACCATCATTGGAATGAACAAGACGAAACCCAACCCGGTAGCGGCCCATTCAGTGAAGCAGAAACAGAGGCGAATGCCAATTACATGAACACAGTTGTACCAAATGCTGATTTGTATGTCACAATGCACACAGGGGTTTGGATAATGCTGTATCCGTGGGGCTATATCCCTGACCAACCTATTGATTGGGAAATGTACCATTTTATTCGTGATGATGTTCATGCAAACATCTCAGAAATACCGATACGTAATGCCAATCAAGGTCTTTATCCCAACTCCGGAACATCCCGAGATTATGGCTATGGGATTATGGGTTACCCCACTTTTACATTCGAAACCGATGATGAACAATGGTTGTTGGGAACAGCAGAATCTCTCTCTGAACGATTGGGTGAAGAGTTGGAGGTCATGAGATATCTCATAGATAATGTTTGGAGTTGGAGAGCACGCTTGGAGGTTCAATCGATTGTCCTCACTGAAAGTAGAGATGAATTGACCTTAGATATCGATAACCTTGGTCGGGCAACCACCGCAAATGCGACATTACAATATTTTGATTCAGCAGGGGAAATAGTTTGGAATTCCAGTAATTTTTCGGTTAATGCAACCAATTCATCACAATTGTCATTTGATGCAAGTAATCTTTCAATGACTTCGGAGGGAACATGGGAATTGCGTTACCAAGTTCGAATTGTTGAATCAGCACGCTGGGTCTCTGAACCTGTTGATACAATGAAATTGAATATCATTGATGAAGATGAAACAAGTTTCCTTATTGGCTATGGATTGTTTAACCCTGTCACTATTATAGTTGGATTTGTGGCTGTTGCAGCACTGGTTCAACGTGAACACGAAGAAGAAAATTGAGTATCAATTCTTTGCTGAAAGTTAGGCGCGAGGTTTCAAGTGCTTCAAGGCATACGCAAGCATAGGTGAACTCATGAAAGTAAGCGTAAGTCCAGGCCACAATATCAATGGAACTCTAATTTTGCCCCTTTTCGAAGGTTCAGAGGCAGTTCCAGAATCACTTGAAGCAGGCCTTCACAATTCATTGAAGGGTCAAATCAATCGAATTCTTGACGACGGAGATTTCAAGGCCAAATTAAAATCGACGATGTCGATTATTGGTGGAGAAGGTGGAAAAGCAATGTTAGTCGGCTTAGGTAAAGAAGCCGATTGTGACATTCATGCATACCGAAAAGCTGGTGCTGCCGTTATCGCAAACCGAAAGAAAGCACATGGTACCGAATTGACCGCTCGATTTAGCACCGCTTCAATAGAAGAAATGGGTGCTTTTGCAGAAGGTATGCTGTTACGGGATTATTCCTATGACCATTACAAACAGCAAGATAAAGACGATGAAGAAGCCGATATCGATGTCCGAATAAACTGCAACGATGAACAAGAAGCGGGCCTCTCACCCCTTATCAAAATCCACGCAGGTGTTGCTTCAGGCGTTCACCTTTCACGTGATCTTGGAAACTGCCCTCCAAACGATATGTACCCTGAGGCTTTTGCAGACCAAGCATGGGAATGGGCAAAACAATTCGATAATGTCGAAGTAACCATCATCAATTACGCCCAAGCAGTCAAAGCCGGAATGGGTGGATTGGTTGCAGTCGGTATGGGTTCAGAACGAAAACCATGCATGGTTATCTTTGAATTAAACAGAGATAAGAAAGGGCGAGGACCCATGCTTGTCGGAAAAGGAATTACCTTTGATACCGGAGGTATCTCTTTGAAACCCGGTGCAAACATGGACGAAATGAAGTACGATATGGGTGGTTCAGCTACCGTTTTCGGAACCATGCAAGCACTTGCATCGACTGGTTATTCTGGCAAGGTTAGCGCCATTACCTGTATGGCTGAAAACATGCCTTCATCCAATGCTCAACGCCCAGGTGATGTTATCAAAACACTCTCAGGAAAAACCATCGAAGTGCTCAACACTGATGCTGAAGGGCGTCTTGTTCTTTCAGATGGATTGTGGAAGGCTGGAGAATTTGATCCAGAGTACATCATCGACTTTGCTACCCTCACTGGAGCATGCGTCGTTGCTCTGGGCCACGAAGCAACAGGTCTTTGGTCCAACGATGATGATTTCCGAACCCGCATTCATGAGGCTGGAAACGCTGTCGACGAACTTGCTTGGCCTATGCCACTTCTCCCCGCATTTGAGAAGGAAATGACCGATTCTAAAATCGCAGACACTCGTAACCTCGGCGCAGGTCGCTGGGGCGGGGCAAATACCGCAGCAGCTTTCTTGAAACAATTCGTTCCAAATCGCAATTATGAGAAAGATGGCGAACAGATTCCTTGGGCACACATGGACATTGCTGGAACATATTGGGGTGCAAAGACCAATTCAATGGTTGGTCATGGTGCAACTGGAATTCATGTTCGAACGATTTACCATTTGATTACTCAAGGATAATCGCTCCAATGAGTGGTAAGATATTCCGATACAGTGGGTACCGTCAAGACATACCCTTCACGCGTGGGTATCGAAAGGGTATTGCCGGCTTAATCGTTATACTCTAGATGTATACAGAACTCAATATGGCCGAAATAGAATGCCCAATTTGTCGCGAGCAGATTATATTTCCTCAAGGAGAGTCTAATGTCTTTGAATGCTCAGAATGTGTAGCAGAATTAGATTGGAATGGTAAACACATCACTGGAGTAAAAACAAATCGCAAATATCTTTTCGTTGCCCAAGAAAACTTCGATTCATATTTTGATCCGGAATTATTTGCTGATGCTATCGATTTTGCTAACGAAGTAATAGATAATGATAAAGCCGTTCTAAGTGAACTTGGAAGGAGAGGTAGCGATACTATTACCGAAGAATCAATAATTGGTCAAATGAATTTTGATAAAAACTTTAGAGGATTTGGCATGGTATTTTTCGCAATATCGTTGATTTGCGGCCTTTGGTTTTTCATGACTGTTCAAGACTTAGCGATTTGTTTATGCATGGTTCCATCTTTGCTTGCTCTAGCAATTAGTTGGGGGCCCGGAAGCGGTGGTCTCACAACTGAGGATTTACAATTGGCTCAAAATGTTGGAGGCTCATATCGGGAAGGTTATGGCTCTGGATTTATACCTGAGTCCTCAGTCTATACGAGATATGGGTGGAAGTATGAAACATTCACATTTGGTGCGTTCAAATCAATTGATGAAAATCATTTTCTAGAGTTCAGTCACTTCTATTACGAGGGAGGAGATAATAGTTCTCCAACACAAGGATATAAGTGGAAATTGGAAGATAATAAGGTCGTTATTGGAAGTGACGACTATGATTCACGTATTAGGACAAAAGTGCATAATCTCGAAAGAGAAAACTTGGTTGAGGATTTTGAACAAATCTTAGCAATTAAGAATCAACTGAAGAAAAAGACAGGAGTATGTCTGCCAACTAAGATTAAATTTGACTATTCTATAACGAGACCAAATAAAATAATGAAAATTATCGAGAGCGATTCTGAATTGTTAGAACTTTGGAAGAAACTCGAGGAAGGAAAGTAGTCGATACACTCAAGCGACATATCATTTCCACGAAATCGCAAGGGTTCTCTCAAACCCCTCCAGACATTATGGAAGAGTACAATGGGTGTTCAGTCCGCCAGTACACTGCCTACCCACTGTATCGGAATATCTTACCACTCATTGGAGCGATTATCCTTGAGTAATCAAATGGTAAATCGTTCGAACATGAATTCCAGTTGCACCATGACC
>Ga0209047_1003200_pt1 | contig 10457 bp, 11 predicted proteins | sample SaaInlV_165m_DNA_3_FD_184681 | JGI IMG/M metagenome (GOLD analysis project Ga0209047, IMG submission 184681) | Marine microbial communities from expanding oxygen minimum zones in the Saanich Inlet - Saanich Inlet SI037_S3LV_120m_DNA (SPAdes)... | ecosystem: Environmental > Aquatic > Marine >...
CGGAAACATTGTTTGTGAAACCATTCATCGCACCAAAGGCCTAGAGCGTGATGCGGTTATTTTGGTTACCACTGATGCTGATTTGCCCGACAATTTGCTTTATGTGGGCATGTCTCGAGCGATTTCGAAACTTATCATTGTGGGCCCCCCGGCTTTGCGTGCCCGCTTGGGGTTAGGGAACGAAGAGATGACTAGCGACTAGGCCCTATTTTTCTTGGGGTTTGTCTTGTTTGGGTTGGGGTGCGGCGGCTAAAGAATAGGTTTCGCTCGGTTCCTGCAGGGCGGGTTCTTGGGCCGCGACCGGTGCTGGTTTTTTGTCGTGCTCGGGGGCGTCGTCAGTTGCGATGCCTTCTTCAGGAACTGTGTATTTGGTGAGAAGGCGTTCGAGCGAGCGCCCGAGGTTATTGAGTTCGGTGAGTTCTTTTTCGGTTTCTAGGAGAGCTAAAAGGTCGGTGATGGCTTTTTGTGTTTCGTGTTTGAGTGTGGGGGTGCCGAAGGGTTTTATTTCTCCGTCGGTTTCGCTGATCACTATTTCTCTTTGTCGTCCGGGAAGAATCTTTTCGTCAATTCGTAGTCTTTTTCGCCAGGAGGCGACTGCTTCGGCGGCTTCTTTGAGGGGGAGGTTTTCTTGGTTTGAGGCGTGTGTACCGAGGGCAAAGTGTTCGATTTTTATGTCTGAGAGGTCGATGACTAGGGTTTTCTCGCAGCGATAGTCAAAGTAGGTGAAGATTTTTAGGGCGACCCCGTCGCGGGTTTCGCTGTTTAGTCGAGCGGGGAGCAAAATGACTGCTTCAAGGTTTTTTTCGTCTGGTGCCACGGTCACCACGTTTTTGGGTGCGGGGCAAAAGACTAAGGCTCGGGCATTCATTTTGGGAGTGAGAGGGGTACGAGCGAGTGATTCCCAGTACATGTGGTTGACTCGGGTTTGTGTTGGTTTCGGTGGGTCAATGAGCGTTACGTCGGGTTGTGTTTCGCTTAATGGCCATCGGGTGGCATCGGCACAGGCGATGCGTGCGAGTCCTTCTTTGACGCCGTGGAGCCCAAATCGTGCTAACGCTATTTCTGTGCTTTGTTGGTTGTTGTCTATGCCGAACAGCGTCTTATTTTTTGGCCCGTTGAGCCAGAGGTCAACCATTAAGGTGCCTTCGCCGCAGGCGATGTCGAGAACATTTTCTGGGCGTACGGGGAGGCCCCTTACAATTTCGGTTACCAGGTTTACGAGGGGGCGGTTGGTGGTGTGAGAAGACCGAACTACTTCGGCTTCAGAGAGCGCATCGAGTGCTTCGTCAAGTAGTGCTCCGGCTGGTGTCCCGGTTTCTGAGGTGTACCAGTTTTCTGATTCATCAAGAGCAAACTGGTAGGCGGCCCAGACTCGTCCGAGATTTTCTGAGTCAAGGAGGGGCTGCTCTAGGTGGCGGCAAATTGCTTTCAGGTAACCGTTTTTTATTCCGACCCTGATCGTTGCGGCGTTAATTTTTTTTCCGTGACCTGAGAAGTGGCGGGGTGCGCTTTTGAAGCATTCCTCGGCGTAAGTGTCTTGAGCGAGGAAGGTCAGGGCAGTTATGTAGGAGCGGAGGTGTGGACGGTTTTCTTCGTCAAGCGTGCGGTAGGCAACTTTGACGGTTTTTTTCCAAAGAAAAAGGGCGCTTAGTGGGGCGTTGAGTTTCTTTGTTTCGGCGAGCCACTGGACGACGGCGGCCAAGTCGTAGCGGGGGCTTCGGCCGCCGGCCATTGGTTTTGGGAAGGGATTGTGGGTTCTTTTGCGCCAGTGGTTGACCACGGAGGGGGTTTTTTTGCCGGCTAGTTGAGCGATTTCGCTGGCTGTGGTGGTGAGCCCGTCTATGAGGAGGTGGCGCCAGTCGGGTGGTGGGGAAGGAATGGTGTGGGGGGCTTGTGTGGCTTCAAGGACTAACGAGTGTTTGAAAACGGCAGTATTCATTGTGGCCAACTCGTACGATGGCGCACTAAAATTGCGCAGGGAGGGGGCGGCAAGTGCTGGTTCTGCCCATCTGTTGGGCTTTTCTTCTGGTTTTTCGGGCGGTTTATTCGAAGCGTTGTCGGTCATTTTTCCCTTTATCTAAAGGCAGGGTAGCCAAACAGCGCCCCATGTGCAAACATTTGTTGATTAATGCAAACAAATCTGAAATGTGATGATACAGACAAACTGAAATGTGATAGAGTATTGGTATCCCGACACACCTATGAGGAGATTTTATGACTGATGCAAACCCCGACCCCTCCGCCGAAGATTTTTCGCCTGGCGACGAAACTGCTACCACCGAACTTTTTGAATCGATCAGTGAAGTTGGTTCCGACACTCAGTACCTTCTCCGCAAAGAACGCCAATTGACCCGCATTGAAAAGTCTTTAAGCCAGCTGGGCCTTTTCGAGGCCCTTCGTTCATCTGACTCAGAGGGTTCGTGGGTCAGCATTGATGAGGAGACCAATGAAATTGTGTTCTCGGCCATCCCTCCCGAGCGGTTTAGTATTTTTGCCTTACATCTCGAAGAAATATTAGAAGCCCTTCAGGGGTCATTCTCACCGAGAGGCTCTTCCGGTTCAGCCCCAAAGCAGTTGGCTCTTTCTCCGGTTGCTCCAGGGTCAATTTCCACTCCTCACCTCGGAGGTCGTGTTTAATGGAGACTTCATTGCCAATTCCAGCAAAAGACTGGATTTTACTCAACCAAGCTATAGAAGCTGCAAGTAGTTTAGATAATCCTGCCGTGGCGACCATTAACTTTGACGAGTCACCAGACCATTGGGTGGTTCGTTCGAGCGATGGTTCGGTAATAAGTGTTTTGCATTCCAATCCAGAGCCTTTTACTCACCCTGAGTTGTCGGGTCAGGTCACTTTGATGGCTGGGCCCATTGCTTTTATTGCCCACTTGGTGGCGAATAACGCTGTTGATGACGAGGCTTGTCTTGTTATGGATGGCAATTATGTAAGGATTGAGACCGTTTCGGGAAGTTCAATTGTCTCGGATTTAGCTCCCCCGGAGCCTCTCCCAGGTTCTGAACCAGTTTCTTATGGCCGGCTAAATGGCGGCGGTGAGGTAAAGGCCAGAGATCTTGCGGCCGCTTTGCGTTCTGCGTTTACGAAAGTGGGTGTCCAAGAAGAGCGGGTTCTTTTTCCCGTCGTCAAGATTGGTGTAGAAAAAAATGCGCTGGCTTTAACCGTTGATTGGAGCCCGCTGGGCGCACCCCAAATGACTTACCGAGTAGAGGCGGAGTCAGTGGCCAGCGATCATCGAGCAGGAATTTTCTGTGGAACTATTGGGGATTTATTGAGCACGGCCAGCAACGATGCCACGGTGATGGTGGAAATGCTCGATGATTTTGTGCGCTTTACTTTGTTTGAGGGTGAAGCCTTGTGGACGGTTTCTGTACCGAGTTATTCCGATGGTGCACGACGATGGTGGTCGAAGGTGGAGCGAGCTTTCTCCGAGGCGGGCCACCATGCGGGTTTCGCGTCAGAGGAGGAGTTCACCACTTGTGGTCCTGGGGGAGATGCAGACGCCGTAACGGTCACCCTGCACGACACCAAGCCAGAAACCATTCGCCTTACTTTGCGAGTAGGGGACAATTTTGAAGAAACCCCAGAGTTTTATCAGCAACTCAGTCGGTTGAATTCCGGAAAGTCTGGGATCAAATTTTGGTCCGAGGAAGGCACGTTGGTGGCTTGTGAGGATGTTCCTTGCTATCGATTTGATGATGCTCCAGCAGCTGCAGAACATTTGCAGCGTGAAATGGTTGATTTGGGAGTGGTATTGGCGGCGGGCAGTACCTTGTTTTAGTCGCTGAGAAATTGTTTTACGGCCAGACCAGCAGACACCTTGGTGCGAGTCCAGGGCTGGCACGAATTGGTCAACCCGACCGCATTCCGGCTTTTCCGCCGCAAACATAAAGGACACAATTTTGAACCAGTTACCGAATGCCAAGCCTTCACAAAGTGCCGCAGTTGCTGCTTATATGGCCCGTATTGTTGATGGCGACACAGATGCTATTTTTGAGTTTTATTTTGACTTCGGCCACAAGGTGCGTTATTCGGTAAAGGGTGTTTTGCGTTCTATGGGGCGTCAAGATTTACTTCAAGATGTTGCTGAGTTTGAGGGCATCGTGATGAGCGCCTGGTTAGATATGGCCGAGCGGGCGTCGGGGTGGTCGCCGGAGGGTGCTTTGCCGTGGACGTGGGCGAGTCGGCGAATTTATGCCACGGTCGTTCGAGGGGCGGGCCATGCGTTGGCCAACCCAGAGCGATACAAGTCTTTAGAGGGCGACGACGTAGGTAATGACCTGTGGGATATTAAGCCTTCTGACCGGGATTATTCAGAGGTGGCTTTTGGTCATCATCCGCCGGTAGCGGATTCTTTCGCAAACATCGCCGGCGATAACCCTCGTGCGCAGAAGTTTATGGATGCCTTGGGGCGGGTGGCTTCTCCAAAAAATGCCCAAGTTTTCTTGGATTACCGCTATCAGTTGTGCAACGGTGACATTTCTCCGTCGCACACGGTGGCCGGCATGCATGAAATGACTTCAGATAATGTGCGCCAAGTTTTTTCTCGTACCCTCCGCAAGTTTCGTTCTTTAATTGAGACCGACGATTCGTTGGCTTCTTTACGAGAGATCGAGTGGATTTAATTATGAGCAACGACTTAGACCAAACAGATCAGTTGAGCGGCCTTACCGAGGCGGCCATGCGTTACGGCGAAGCTTGCCAAGAGGCTTCTCATCGAAGGGCGCAGGCCGTTATTGCCAATGAGAACCTCCAAGTGGCAGACTGCGATGCCTTTGAGGCTTACAACAACGACCAGCAGTCCCGGTTTGATTCGGGTGAGGAACGGTCGGTTTCTATGGGCTTTGCCGGTCAGGTGGCAGACCAGCCAGAGAAAGACCAAGAAGCCATGGGCAAAGAAGCGTTCCAGGCCAAACTTCGGTTTGAGCAGTGTAGAGCTGCTATGAAACGTGCGGAACTCAATGTTGATTCAAGCCAGCGTTCGCTTGAGGAGGCAGAACAGAACTTGCTGGGTGAGGCCAGAATGTTTAATTCGTAAATTTACAGAAGTTCATCAAGACGACCCGAGGGACAGGCCCTTTGACGGTCACCAACCGGTGTAGTAGCCGGTGGTAATGCCTGATCGATGAGGAGAATAATGCTTGAAAAATATTGCCAGAAATACGGCCCTGGACATGGGGTTCACTGGGGCCATTGGAAAAACAATCGGTCTCGTCCGATGAGCCGAGTGGTGTTGTCTGATTTTTCTGAGGATGGCTGGTTTACGGTGACGGGCCCTGATTTTGAGGAGCGCTGGTGGTATCACGCCACTGTCGAGTGGCAGGGCAAGGGCTGGCTCGACGGCATTGGCCGGGCAGGCTGGGTGGAGAACTCCACGATTCTTATTTGTAATGGCCACTGGATGTACGCCGCCCGCAAGGTCACCAAGTGTTCCAGGTAAATGAAACTAATTAGTGGCAACTACTAGCGAAAGGGAGAATGATGGATTTATTACTGGTCGAGAAGAGCTCTGATGGTGGGCCAGAGGTGGATGGTCCATCGGCGGGAGCGGTGTGTTTCATCTATGGCTGTGACGAGCCGGGGTTAGTGCTGGTGGCGGAGGGATGGATGTGCGGCATCCACGCCGCCCATTTGTTGTAGCGGCGAGAGGCCGTTACCGATCTGCTGAAAAGTTTCGCTCGACAAATGGACAAATTTGTTTCATACTTTAGGAATGCCTAATGGTCTTCTTCCTCGGTCTTTTATTTGAAGCTCCTCAACGCAGCCGGCCATGAGTTTGATGCTGAGCTCTTTGTGGTGCCTCGAGATGGTACGGAGGGGTTTGCTATTATTTTTCAGTCCCGAGGTGGAAAGAAGGGTTCACCTTCGGCTCGAAACCCCGATTATTTTCCGGCTCTTGAAGAGTTGCTACGCCGTTTCAAAGAGGCGCAAGCGGTTATAGCGACGATATACGTTGATTCAGAAAGAGTTAGACATCTATCTATTCAGGAAAGGGTTCTTGAGATGGACTTCCCGTTGCGGGTGCATGATCTTGAGAATTTAAATGAGCTTCGACGGGAAATATGCCGAAAACAGCAACCTGTGGGTCGCAGGCCCGGCACTAGTGGTGGTAATTCCACAAAACAAATTCGTCTAGAGGTCGAGCCTTGTTCTGATATGCCTAACCCAGAAGCTGCTAAAAAGTGCCTGCGGCCGTTGATGGCTGAAGAGCCAGAGTTCGCGCCGAGGCCAACTCCGACGCTACCAGATGAGTATTCGCCGAAGGAAGGTTTTCGGGTAAAGCCGTCAGAGCCCTTGGAAGAGGAGCCAGGTTATGTAGTGGTTAAAAAACTTTCTTTGTTGCAACGGTTATTGCTTTGGATATGTCAGTGGTTGCCGCCATCTCGTAAGAGGTAGTCTATTTACTGGGTTTTTTAGGTCGGATGGGGGGGCTGAGTTGGTCCAGGTTGCCGACGGTGAAGAGCTCGGCGGGGCGCCCACCGGAGGTGCTGGGTGAAGACTTCTTTCCCGTGGGTTCAAGAAACCCGTCTACCTGTAAGACGCTGCGTTGAAAGTTTCCGGGGTCGAGTTTTGCGTAACTGGTTTCTTCGTTTTGCATTAAATAGCTCAGTGAAGTTTTTTCAGCGAGTGGTGCTTCGCTTTTGAGAGGTTGCGTGACGAGGTGGAGGGCCACCGGGGCAGCGACGGGTTGAAAAGAATGTGGCCTAGCCGACTTGAGTTCAAAAGGTTTTGAGGCCGGACCTCTCAAGTCGTCGTGTTCTTTGGCCCCCGCCAGGTATTTTTCGGTGTCTCGCCAGATGATGTCGTAGGTCGAGCGGAGTTGGGCAATAGTAAATTCTTCTGGGCAAAATTGGGTGGCCAGGGGAGTGTAGGAGATTTTGTTCCGCAGTCGTTCAACGGCGTCGGTGAGGATTTTTCGGTGGTCAAAGGCCAGTTTGATGCTTTTGTTGGGTATTTCGACAATTGGTACGTGTTCGGCGTATTTGGCGTCGCCGCCGCCTTGGGGTTCGGGAAGATCGTACTCTGCGGCAAAATAGGCCACGCTTACCACGCGCATGCGGGGGTCACGACCTGCATCGCCGTAGGTGCGGAGTTGTTCAAGGTGCCCAACTTTGTTGGCGATTCCGGTTTCTTCAGCGAGCTCTCGCCATGCGGCACTTTCGAGGTTTTCTTCCTCGTGTACAAAGCCTCCCGGGAGGGCCCAGGAGTAGCGAAAGGGGTCTTCATCACGCTGAATAAGCAGTATCCGGAGGGTTTTGTTAATAACGCTGAATATCAAGAGGTCTACCGTTACGGCGAAATCTGGGTAGTCGCTGGAGTTGTAAGAGGTGTTTGTCACACTGCAAGGGTACATGGTATTTGTCAGAAGTGCAAGAATTAAAAAAAGTTCTAGTAAATTTGACAAATACTACTTTTATGTGTTATAGTGATTTAGACACAAACCTACAGAGGAGCTATTATGCCCAAGAACAACGAAACTACCAACCGATTCAACCCCGCCGCCATGGCCATGCTGGCTGACCGTCTTGGCAACCCAGCCACCGGCGAGGCCGCTATTTCTCCCGCCTCGCGTGATCGAGCTCGAGGGGCGTTTGTAGGTTTTGCCATAGGCGAAGCCTTAGGTGAGCCGTTGGAAGGCCGCTCGGCAGCCTGGATAAGCGAGCATTTCGGTACCGTCAACGGTTTTGTGGTGCCTAACCCTCTTCCAGGCACCGACACCCAGTTGGCCATCATGGCCGCTGATGCTTTGATCTCTAGCCAGGTAAGTCATCCCGAACGGTTTGCTGCTCGCCTCATGACAGCCACTATCGAGACTCAGGGTATGGCCGTGCGCCACGCTCAATCAAAGTTGTCGGCCGGCCAGCCTTGGTGGGAAGCCGCCAAGGCCAATTCCGCCGGCACCGCGGCCGCTGCTCGAGCAATCGCCTTTGGTGTGGTGTGGTCAGGCAACCCCGAGCGGGCAGCTTACGAAGCGGCTTTGTCGGCCTCGGTTACCCACGGCCACCCCATGGCTATTAGTGCAGCCGCTGCTATGGCCGCCGCCGTTTCGTTGGCCTCCTCTGGTCAGGGCGACCTTGGTGCCATGTGGCTTGAAGCAATAGCCGACATTTGCGCCGACTACCCACAAATCGAAATTCACGGGGCCACCTTGTTGAGCCGCTTGCGATTGTTGCCTTCGTTGTTAGGTCAGCCACCAGAAACGGTGCTGAATGTGTTGGGCACCAACCCACTCGCTAGTCAGGCGGTTCCGGCTGCCTTGTGGTGTGCCACTCAAGGCCCCCAGGGGGTGTTGTCTGCGGTAAATGCCGGCGGCGATACCGACACCATTGCCGCCATGGCTGGGGCGTGTCTTGGGGCTTCTTTGGGAGCTAAGAAAATACCAGCCGATTTTACTCAGGTGGGAGGCCTCGCACCGGTGGTTGATACCGCCGATCAGCTCGCCACCTTGGTCACGATCCACACCTCGAAAACTGAACCTAAAAAGAAGACCGAACCAACTGAAGCTGTACATGTGTCGTTCCTCATTGACCGGTCGGGTTCTATGGCCGGCATGGTGGGCGATGTTGTTGGCGGCTACAACGAGTTCGTTAAAGAACAACAGGTCACCAAAGGCACCTGCACCTTTACCGCCGTGCAGTTCGACACCGGTGAGCCATTCAAGGTCACCGTGGATGCCGTAGACATCGGTGAGGTGCCAGAACTCACGGCCAACGATTATCAGCCTCGAGGCGGTACGCCGTTGCTGGATGCCTTCGGCACGCTTATTGAGTCGGTGACCAAGCGTGAAGAGGGCCTTGCCGAAGCCGAAGACCAGATCATCGTGGTCTTCACTGATGGCCACGAAAACGCCAGCTCCCGGTGGACAAATCAAGCATTGTTTAACCTGGTAGCCGAAAAAGAAAAAGCTGGCTGGACTTTTGTGTTCATGGGAGCCAACCAAGATTCCTATGCCACGGCTGGCCAGTTCGGTATTCGCCAAGAAAACACTCAAAACTTCCGTGGAGATGGCCAAGGAACCCGTTCGGCCATGAAGAGCTTCAGTCGAGGAATGAGCGAGTACCGCACCTCAATGCCTGAAGAAAAGATCCGCCGCAAGAAAGACTTTTACGACGGTCGCAAAGAAGCGGAGTCCGATCACGACAGTCGCTGAGTTTGGTTGTCAACCAATGTCCTTGGGGTGTCTCCGCACCCCAGGGGCGCCTTTTTAAAACTTTCCTCCCTCCAAAATCATCAACAGAAAGAAAATAAACATGACCATTACTTCCTTAAATACCGTTTCCGTAGGCTTGCCTCTGAGCCGCTTGGGGATCTCCCTTTTTCCGGTTTATTTGCCGGGGAATAATCTTCCAACAATCGGCACAGGGCGTGACGCAGGGCTGATTATTGAGGAGTGTGGGCAGGCCACGGTGCCTCACTTGGTGGCCGTTAATCCCACTAATCAACCGATTTTGGTGGTGGAGGGTGAGCAACTAGTCGGTGGCGACCAAAACCGCACCGCCAATGTAAGCGTCCTCGTGCCTCCTGGGCAGACTATTAATATTCCTGTCTCGTGTCTCGAAGCGGGCCGTTGGGGCGATTCGCGGCGTTTTGAGCAGGGCCGCTCTTTTGCGCCGCGCCGAGTGCGTCGAGTAAAACACGCAGGTGTTCGTCGTTCTTTGGTTGCTACCGGCGGCCGCAACAGTGATCAGGGCGCCGTGTGGGGGGTCATAGACCACGAGTTGTCCTTTTTGGCGGTTGATTCTTCAACCTCGTCTATGGCTGATGCTGAGATAGTTTTTGAAAAAAACCATCGGCTTGGCGAGGTGGTTGAGGAACTTGAAAGCAAAGGGCCGTTGCTTGAGCAATGTGGTTTGGTGGTTGCTCATGGGTCTCGGGTGGTTAGCGCCGAAATTTTTGGGTCACCAGAGTTGTTGCAGGCTCATTGGGGGTCTTTGGTTCGTGCGTGTTTTTTAGAAAAGCCAACCTCTGATGGTCGAGCATCAGCCACGGTGGCCTTAAAGGTGCTCAGCCGTTTCGGGGCTGCGGATTCGACTGATGTCCCGGGGGTAGGCCTGGGTTTGGAACACCATGTGTGCATTGGCCGATCTACCGGTCAGGTTTTGACCCTAGACGATGCCTTGGTGCATATGAGCTTGTTTCGCAAATGAGTAGCCCCTATTCACTACCCATGAGGGTCCGAAACCCTTTAAAATCAAGGGTTTTCTGAGATTGTCACACCCCTCATGTAATATTTTAACTATGACAACGACTGAGGAAAAGCCAAAGGTTCTGGCCCACGGGCTCTCATAACTGGTCAACCATTTTGGTTCCGCCGCCCAGGAGGGTTTTTACCTCCTTTCCACCTCCTGGGTGCTGCGGGCCTTCCAGCTCTTCACCTGTTCGGGTTTTCCGGCAGGGTTCACGTCGATTTTTTCGACACCAATTTTTAGGAGTTCACATGAAC
>Ga0209047_1003201_pt1 | contig 10456 bp, 11 predicted proteins | sample SaaInlV_165m_DNA_3_FD_184681 | JGI IMG/M metagenome (GOLD analysis project Ga0209047, IMG submission 184681) | Marine microbial communities from expanding oxygen minimum zones in the Saanich Inlet - Saanich Inlet SI037_S3LV_120m_DNA (SPAdes)... | ecosystem: Environmental > Aquatic > Marine >...
GAACTTGACCAGCTTCTCTACTCAGAGTCGTCAGCGACCAATGCTCCACCTCTTTGGGCAAGGCCAAAGTCCGCATGAAGTTGGCGAGGTTGTAGGCCAGGGCGCTATGCCGACCTGGTTCATCGCTTTTGATGGCGTATCGAAGGCACCGGTGTCGTTGCTTTCATCCAAAGCATATTTGAGATGCCCTCAAGCCCCTATCGATTTTTTTAAAATTGGGTGCAGGTGCAGTACTAACTGCCCGACCCTCCCACTGGAACCATCCCCCCCCCCTCATAACCAAGAAACGATCTTTACACAGGTGGGCTGCGCCCATTGGGAATATTCCATCAACCCAAGGGGGCCATCATGAAACTCTGGAAAGCATTCTCGAAATCACTAACAAATCTACTCGCGGTACTCGACAATTTCACTGACGGCACCAACGAGCTGTCCTTAATGTATAAGGACGCCTGCCATTCAGCTCGCCAGGAGCAAGCACTAGAGGCTCTGAGCGAGTTCAAGGAATTGGCCAAATCATCTGATCTAGCCGAAGCAGAGATCGCCAAGATACGATCCGCAGCTTAACAACCTGGAGCCTTTGGGCTCCTTCTTTTTTACACATCACAATATTGGAGAGTGCCGAGCAACACAGTTGCGGTTTGAGGTGTTGTTGATCCGGCCCTTTCGGGCATAATGATGCCTCTGAGCGAGGAGATTCGTAGACATGGAACTAAGCGGTAAAATCATTCAAATCCTTCCTGAGAAATCAGGTGAGTCAGCCAATGGCCCTTGGCGGAAGCAGGAGTACATTCTCGAGACTGACGGCCAGTATCCCAAGAAGGTTTGCTTCATGGCCTGGAGCGACAAAATTGATGAGTTCAAAATCAAGGAAGGCGAGAACCTAGTTGTTTCCATTGATCTTGAGAGTCGGGAATATAACGGTCGTTGGTATACAGATGTTAAAGCATGGAAAATTACACGGGCCGGTGATGCGGCTGATAACACCCCATTTGCTGAGCCTGAGCAATTCAATACTGTACAGCCTGAAGAGCCACATCTGCTAGATGACGAAATCCCATTCTGATTATCTCCTGAACTAACACCGAGATACACAGGCCCTCTGTAACCGCCTCAGAGCCCCATACAGAATCCTGAGCACAAAACCCCAGGCCAACCACTGCTAATCCCTGAACGACACTCAGTGGACTCTAAATGACCCGACAGGGCCTATAGGCTTAACGCATCAAATCAGAACCCAGCGCTTTAACATGCTGACAATCAGCAGGCTAAGGGGCTTTGCCCCTCGCGCACTGAATCGCAATCTACAGCACAGCAGGGTCGCTAGCTCGCAAGGCTGTTAGCCTCGCTCACTGCGCAACCCGGCTCCGCCCGATTTCAATTCCGTTTGCTACCCCCATCCTCGCCGGATGGCAGAAGGCCAAACGTTGTTTGACCTTTAATAATATGAGAAGAGCAATTTCGATAAGGGGCGCGTTATAATCCGCGGGTGGCTTTATTTGAGTACCACCGTAAGCCCGCTTGGGGCAGAAGCAGTCGTTCAGCGCTGTTCGCCGGAATGTCCGCTTACAGGGGGCAAAGCAGACCTCAGAATTTTGCCGCTGAATGGCAGCTTCTAGCCCAATAGCAGACATTGGGGACTTGAACTTTTGGCTGAAAGTTATAGCCAATTACGCAGATTAATCTTTTAAACCCCAAATTTCTGGGTTCAAATTTTCTGGTGAGTGCTGAGACAGAAATTCTGTTGCCTGAATGCCAATCTGATTTCCCCTGAGCAATCGCATAAGCTGCCAACGGCGCTCGATTTCGGCGCCGGGATAGTTAATCCTTTTAAGATCGTTAAGCGCGTCCAAATACTCGTCGCCGGCAAGGTAGGAAGTAAGAGTGCTCAACATCAATTTCTGTTCCGTCACTGCGGCCCGCATCCATGCATCGGGTTGGCCGCGCGGATCGATATTGTCATACCGGGGGCAAGGCGGAAGAAACGCCTCGGAGGGATCGTATTCCAGGTCTTGAAAGTTTTTTTCCAGATAGGACAGGGTTTGAAATGCTCTGGTCCTTTCCCCACAATCTTGGGCCACGCGAGCATATGTCATCAGGCGGCTCCGGCTTGGGTGTCTGGTGCACAACTCACGGAGATCATTGTGACTGGCTTGAAGCATCGTGAAGCGTTCCGAAATCCGGCGGCTTTTGTCTTGGGCACGACCGTAGCGGACAATCGCGCCGAGGTATGCGGTCTCTTCGAAATTTGTGCCGCTTGGCTCTTGTACCCAAGATTTGTCAAAGAACTTGAAATGGGGAAAATTGTTGGGATCGATTTTTGCCGCTAACGTGGCCGATCCATCACGTGCATCTCGATCCGAGATTTTTGGCGTCAGCAGGTTCTTTTCAATCAACCATTGCGCCCGATCTTGCTTACAAGCGAATAAATTTAATTGGAAGGAATCCAAGTCTTCGCCCGGATCAACAGGCGCCAAACAGTTTAGACCGGGCACGTGCCGGTAAATCTCGTATGATTGGTTTTGCAATATCTTGATGACCGCGAGATAGCGTTCTTCGACACCAATTTCGAACATTACTAGTGGAGAGGAAATTCTGAACAATTTCTCTCCGCCGCGGATTACGTTTTCTTCTTCGCCTTCGGCGTCAATTTTAATAAAATCCACGCCCTCCAAAAAATGCTCGGAGCAAAATTCGTCCAAAGTTGTAACGGGGACGCTTTTTTTCTGCAAATCTTCCTGAGCCAACGATTGATTTAGGGTGCTCATTTCTGTGTTAGCGCCGCTATACATATCGGCGCTACCGGAAAACGATGATAACGCCAAGGCTGCGATTTTTAAATTGTTGAGTCCGTTGGCGATTATACTTTTCTGTAGGTAGTCACGAGGCTGATCCACCGGCTCGAACGCCCACACCTCGCTTTGGCTCTCACCGCCTTTGGCGAGCGCTAGGGAATATAGGCCGAAGTTGGCGCCGATATCCAAGGACAGAGTCAACTGTTCGGCTAGAACGCGGACGAAGTCGATTTCACTCTCGAACCAATCCTCTTGTTCCAACAAGACATAAGGCGTCATCAAGTTAAGTTCGCGCGGCACACAAGCAGTGATACCGCCCTTCATATTGATGTATGCAACCGTGTCGTCTATGAGATGCTCTGGATGCATGGGAAGGGCGTGGCCTAACCTACCACGTGCGTAGAGAGTATTGCCGCAGACTTACGTTGGCACACCCGATCCACCATTTTGCCTCCCCAAAGGCTGTCATTTTGGGCGCCATTCTAGAGCAAGTTGCGCCGGAGGCAATCTGTTAAGCAAATAGTTAACGATGTCCGCTTAGGGCCAAAAGCAGTCGTTCAGCCTAAATGCCGTGAATGTCCGCTTACGGGGGGATACTGTTGTAAAACGCGTTGTTTGGATTGGACGGATATTGATTTGAAGTTTGTTTAGGCCGTTTTGCCATTCGGCATCGGCCTTCTTTGTTTTGTCCTGTTATTTTGGGCCATTTATTCACGCAAAACAGTGTTCTTCGATCTCCGGCGGTGATCTGCCAACATATCTGGCGAGCTTTCTCAGGTTCTGGGCGGTGGCGGTGAGAAGCACTTCGTCGCGTGCGCCGCTTAAGCCCCTTAGCCGGAAGCGATCCAGCTTGAGGATGCGCTTCATATGGGCGAAGGCCATCTCAACTTTTTTCCGTTCGTCGCGGGAGCGTTTAAAGGCGGGTGTTTCAGCCAAGGCACGGACATGCTCACGGACATCTTCATTCACATCACGTGGAATCTTGCGTGCGGGCGTGTTGGGACAGCAGCCGTCCTTCAACGAACAGGGGCCGCAATCATGGGTGCTGGCCCGGTAGCGATAGGTATCATCGGAATAAACCTTGCCCGTGCTCTTCAATGACTTGCCGCCAGGGCAGGTGTAAATATCGCGCTCTGCATCATAGCGGAAGTCGGCGCGCGAGTAGGTTCCATCGGTGCGCTTGCTCTTGTCCCAAACCGGGACATGCGGCTCGATGCCGTGATCCATGAGAGCCTTGAGGGTTTTACTCGATCCATAAGCGGTATCGGCGGCGAGGCGCTTAGGCTTGAGATCAAAGCGATCCTTCACACGTTTGATCATGGCCACCGCCACCCGGTTCTCTTCGATCCGGTTGCTCCGCGTACCCTCGGCATCAACGATGACACCAATCTTGTTGTCGATTAGATAATTGGCGTCATAGGTAAAGAGTGGCCGCGCCATACCTCGCGGCGCTATCCAGGTGGCCAGGGGATCAGTCAGCGAGACCGCCTTGGGCGGCGTCTTTCTTTTAGGGCCGTCGCGCGGGCCATCAGGCGGGCCGCCATCGTGCGATCCGTCGGCGCTGTCCTGATCCAAGACTTCGAAGTATTCGCGCACCGCACGAGACGCCCGCTGCCTGCCCGGCAGGGCATCCGCCTGGGTGCCCGGCACGCGTCGGACCTGGTTCACATCCGCCCGGATCAAACTGGCATCGACCGAGAACGCATCGCCGCCCACCAGATCCGCCGCAAGGCACGCTTCGACAACCGCCTCAAATACCCGACGCAGGATATCGGCTTCGCGGAAGCGGTCGTGACGGGCGCGGGAGAAGGCCGAATGGTTGGGGATCACATCTTCAAGGCCAAGACCGCAGAACCAGCGATAGGCCATATTGACCTGCACCTCCGAGCAGAGTTGGCGCTCGGCGCGAATGGCGAAGACATAGCCCACGATAAGCATGCGGACCATCAACTCAGGATCAATGGAGGGCCGCCCCGTATGGCTATAATAAGGCGCCAGCTCGCGGCGCAGCCAAGCCAAGTCCAAAACCGCATCGATGCGCCGCACTAAATGATCCGCCGGTACAAGGCCATCCAGGCTCACATCATAAAACAGACGGTCTTGATCTCCACTCTTCCGACCCATCATCGCCCGTCTCCGTCATCATCAATACCCAATGGACGGAATCACGGTTCGCCGAGGGAGTGCAAGGGTTTTACAACAATATCCCCCCGTAAGCAGACGTTCCCGCCAAATACGCTGAACGTCTGCTGTTGGCCCTAAGCGGACATCGTTAACGTTTGGCCGTTTCTGATGAATACCTCCCCAGAAACGGAAATGGGTGCGATATGTAGCCGATTACACCGCCGTCCGCCGTTGCTCTCGCCGTTGTACGGAGCCTCATCCAAATGCGAGGAGAGATTTTGCCCGCCCAACTCCGACACCGATTTCCAAAAAAAAGAACCCCGGCTGCTTTGGGACAGCCGGGGCAAGATAAGCATTCATTGGGATATCCGGTTGTACGGGGGCCGGATGCCGCATTCTACATTGCTGCCAAGCCGAACTGCAATCACGCAAAAGAAATCCCCGGCGCGTCAGGCACCGGGGGGAGGTTGAGGTTATTCACGTCTAGAAACGGCCTTGCAAGGCCGGTCAGCAAACTAATCACGGATAGAGGATCGCATCAATGCAGAAACACCGCAGCAAAAAAAATCCCCCGACGTCTGGGGAGACTAAGCGGGGGAAGTTGTAATCCCTTATTTCCCATAAGAGGCCAGAGAGACATCCGGCTATCAAATTCAAACACCAAGAAGGAAACAAATCAATACAGAAGGACTGCTTTGCCCCCGGAAGCGGTCATTCCCATCAAATACGCTGAACGACTGCCTATGACCATTTGCGGACATGGTCGAAATCAAATTTATTGGAGCAAGACCCAAATATACGAGTAAATGACTTGTGATTTCGACGGTATTGATGTTCCCCAGACACACTTATATAGAATCTCCCACATCCAATTCTGTGGGGGGATAATTATGTTTCGGTTTGGCCTGTTTGTCATTGGATCGCTCGCGGCGCTGTTTTTAATATTGGCTCCGCCGCCTGCCACCGCGCAAATGAAAATGGAAGGAGGTCATGGCGCATCGCATAACAAAGAGAAAAAGCCCGCAGCTCACGGCCACGCGGAGAAAACCGCACCCCATGGTCATGCAGAAAAGCCAGCAGCCAGCGGTCATGGTGGTCATACAGGACACAAACCGGCAAACGCCCATGGCGCCCATCAGGCCAGTGTTCGTCCGACCAAAATCCCCGAACATCTGGATGTCGCCACGACAAAATTTTCGGAGCAAGCCAAGTTTAGCGTCAACGTAACCAGCCGCATTGATCCAATCGCGATCAACAAGATGCACAGCTGGGTCATTCAAATAAAAAATCCCGACGGCAAGCCAATTCATAATGCCAAGCTAAATATATCCGGTGGTATGCCCATGCATGGACATGGATTGCCGACGGCACCACGCGTCACGAAAAACCTCGGTGACGGCAAATATCTCGTTGAAGGCGTTCGGTTCAACATGGCCGGTTGGTGGGAAATGAAGGTCTCGATAGACGGCGGTCACCATAAGGACAATGTAACTTTCAACCTCGTCTTGAAATAGAGCGAGCCGATGCGGCGGTTCTTTTTTGCCATTGCAATTCTGTCGGTTTTAATCTCCGTCGCGGCACCCGAGCCTTCCCAAGCGCAAACATGGACCGCAGAGGAGCGCGGTATATTGCGATCCCTGTGGATTGGCAGTTTACCGCCGTTGACAGCAGACCCGTCCAACCGGGTGGCAGATAACGCCAAAGCGGCCAAACTGGGCCACAAGCTGTTTTTCGATAAGCGCTTTAGCGGCAATAAAGAGATCGCCTGTTCTAGCTGTCACCAACCAGAAAAGGGCTTTGCCGATGGGCTGCCATTGGCCCAAGGGATGGGTGCCGTTCCGCGTCACGCTCCGACGATCATCGGCACTGCCTATAGCCCTTGGTTTTTCTGGGACGGGCGCAAGGATAGCCAATGGTCTCAAGCACTAGGTCCAATGGAAAGTCCGGTCGAACATGGCGGGACCAGGACGCAGTTGACGAAGATATTGTTCTCCGATCCCGACTACAGCAAATCCTATGGGGAGATTTTTGGAACTCTACCGGATACGACCGACGAAAGCAGGTTTCCGAATATTGCCGCGCCAATAGATGTTCCGCTATCGCGAGCCGCATGGGACGCAATGAAGACGGCGGATCGGAAAATCGTATCGCGCATCTATTCCAATATCGGCAAGGCAATCGCGGCTTATGAGCGATTAATCATTCCTGGCCCATCTCGGTTCGACGGCTATGTCGAAGCCGTCCTCAATGGTGACCAGGCAGTACAAAAACGATTGTTCAATGATGATGAAATCGGCGGCCTCAGCCTCTTCATAGGCAAAGGCAATTGCACCCAGTGCCACAATGGACCACTGCTTACGAACAATGACTTTCATAATACCGGCCTTACGCCACGAACCGATGCGCCCGGCAATGTTGGCAGAGCCGCTGGCATCAAGTCTGTTCGGAAAGACGAGTTCAATTGCCTCGGCCAGTTCAGTGATGCCGAAGACGCCGTTTGCGGTGAACTCAAGTTTGCTAAGGTATCGGGGATAGAGTTGATTGGAAGCTTTAAGACGCCAACGCTCCGTAACCTGGGCAAGACAGCACCCTATATGCATGAAGGACAACTCTCGACCCTATCGGCAGTCGTTGAATTTTATAATCGTGCACCCAAGGCAAAAATCGGACATTCGGAATTGAAGCCGCTTCGCCTCACCAAAACAGAACTTGTTCGTCTGGAAAGGTTTTTGATGACGCTGGACGGACCGCTCATCGGACCGCAGGCTTTAATGTCACCGCCACGCTAAAAACGAAGGTAAAATTCTTCATCGAATTATCGGTATTATGTCCGCTAATGGGCTAAAAGCAGACATCGCGGCACCTGAAATCGATGTCCGCTTTGCCCCCGAAAGCGGACATCGACAAGTTTAAGCCAAATCAGCCGTTGGGACGATATTTTGCCCGTGGCTTTCCCTCGCCGTTCAAGACACGGAGGTATTTATCCACTTCGCAGAGGATGTTCGGCACATCACTGAAATCGAGAAATCGTCCTGGTGATACCCGCTCGTACCCGGCACATAATTCTGGATACAGCGCCTTCATTTCTTTCAGCGCGCGGTCCTGCTTCAAACGGAAATCAATATCGCGCCCAGCAAGCCGGTTAAGCCCGCGTATTGTACCAGGGCCGGCAGCGGCCCACCGATCAAGATCGAAAGCATCATCAAGGATAGGCGTGAAGCGCATATCGACGATAGCCTGATAGCTCATGAAATCGGCCCAGGCGTAATTCGTTTTCATCCAGCCATGGACAAGTTGAAGACCGGCATCGGGAAACAGAGAGTGGAATTGGTCGCGGCGGGTCCACAGCCTCCCGAGGACAATTTCGCATATGTACCGCTGCTTCGACCAATCGTACCATTTGGCCTTCCGGTTGCTTTCGGCACGGATCATATATGCGCCGGTTTCAATTTGATCGCCTCGCGCTTTTCGAGCCTCTAAGACGGCGGCGGCTTGATCTGGCTTCCATTCGTCGACCGGCCAAAGATCAGCATCCATTAGCTCCTGAAGCGTGTCAGGAAGATTGATGATGCGCGCGACGCAAAGCATGAACCACAAGTTCGGATTATCTTCGTAAGGTCTGCGGATGTGATCTGCGATCCAGCGAGTTACTTTGTCGTCTTCGCGCCGGACATTACAAAAGCGATAGTCTCTCAGTATGGGGTCATCGGTCCAAGGGACTGGTTGCCGAGCCTCTTTTTTCTGGCGGATAGCTTCCCGCTCAGTAATCCAGTACGCGAAAACGTCCTGCGCAGGAGTGTGCGCATGTGGCAACTCAAGGCGTGGATAAACAATATTCATCGGAATACCTCTTAGTTTGAAGGTGAAAAGAGGCTTTCCAACATAAGCACATTGGCGCGGATGTCACCAATATTGGCTTGCGGAAATTGGTCCGAGATTTGAGGGGTATTTTCCGAAAATTCTGGTGGTCCTGTAAAACTATTTGACCGTCCGTTTTCTCCCTACCTTCGGATCATATATACAAACGATCGTGGCCTGTTCATTCGCGGGGTTCCGCTCCTTGAATTTTTCGACATATATGCTGAAACGAAAATCGCAGTATTGGGCAACAATAGCTCCGGGTCCGACATTCGAAGAGACTTGCACCGACATCGCATCACCTACATTGCAACCGGTCACATGCGGACCATCCACGAAGTAGGTCGTAATATTTGGTGGTTGGCAGAAATGTCTCTCGGCGGCGCGCACCTCCTCACCTACGAGGATCATCACGGCAGCTAGGACGAGGATGAGGGGTTTCATTAGGCTGGCTCCGCGCCAGTGTCATTTTCCTTTTTGAGTGCCTTAAGACGGTCTACCAACGAACCGTATTGATAAACAGCCTTTAAAAGTTCTTTTGTTAGCTCAATAGCTACCTCTACTTCTTCTTCTCCTATTTCGTCGTAGACACGAGCTTCCAGATGAGCTGCATCATTGCCCAAAAGCCTTATATCTTGAGCAGCCTGTAATAATTCCGCAGGGACTAAAATTGTAGAACTGAGGGCGGATATTCTTTCCTGTAAATTTTTTCCTTCGGCTTTTTTATCGGCACAAAGTTCTTCCAAGGTCCGACGAACCATAATTGCGGTAGCTTTAAAACACTGAATTCCGTGACACTGAATCGCTTCTTGCAACGAAGCAGAAATTGGGCCGGGCAAATTACTGTCATCAAAATCAAGTATTTCAGCAGGATAGGTCTTTGTTAATTGTTGTTGAGCATCAAATTCTACGAATATGCCTTCATGACATTCAGTATTCGGACAACGTCGTATACCGACCTTAGCTTGCTCGTTGCTCCAAGCTACATCATCTACTCCGGCCCCTCCGAAGGCGCCTTCTTTAGAACATTTCGGACAACGAATATTAATCGTGTTCGGTTTATATGGCGTACTTGTATCTGTTAATTTCATCGCATTATCCTAATTTCAACGACCCCACCAACATCGATATTCTCATGACGCATGCCCTCCAGGCGTGTAGGGTATCACGGTGATGATCGTTGGGAAATAACCATGCCTGAAGATCAAATCTTGTATCGTACAGGAGGGTAAAAATGCTGGGTTCTGACGAAATATTTGGCGGCTTTTTTTTAAGCGTTTGGTTGTTGTTTATCGGCATCATTTGGCTGTTTGTGCCCTTCGCAATATTTGGGACCAAACGAATACTCAAGGGTATCCAGCAAGAGTCTATAAATCATACGGTGCTGCTTCAGGATATTCGGGCAGAGCTTAAAAAATCCAATGGCCCGGATCATGGTCCCAGTTTAAATGCTCCCGGGAGTGGAGAAAGGTTGGAATAGCACGGTGAAAATTATCTTAGAACTGCTAAAGGAATATTCGTGGCCGGTGCTCGCGAATTTCATCGGTGCGATAGTTGTCTTGTCCGGAATCCTAGGTTCTTACTCGCTTTGGGTGGACAGCATTGATTTCTCGATCCCGACTTGGGCTTGGTGGGCTATATTTTTTGTGTCTGCCTTTTATGGTCAATTTCGAGCCTTC
>Ga0209047_1003207_pt1 | contig 10439 bp, 10 predicted proteins | sample SaaInlV_165m_DNA_3_FD_184681 | JGI IMG/M metagenome (GOLD analysis project Ga0209047, IMG submission 184681) | Marine microbial communities from expanding oxygen minimum zones in the Saanich Inlet - Saanich Inlet SI037_S3LV_120m_DNA (SPAdes)... | ecosystem: Environmental > Aquatic > Marine >...
GGTCTAGATTCTATTAAAATACCTGGATATGTTGGATTTGTAACTAGTACTAATGCATCAAGTGGATCTCCATCTTCCGATAATGTCTGTGGGATTAATCCATAATCTCCTGGATAGTGAAATGGAGAAAATAGTACTCTGTCTAATTTTATCAAGTTGTGTTTTTTATCATATTCGTATTTGTTCATTGAACCCTTTGGAATTTCAACAATTACGTTGATTATTTCAGGAACATCTGTTCCTGTTTCTATATCGTGCCAAAAATTTTTACTCATTTTCTAGATGTTTTGATTAATACTTAGTATATGATTCTATGTACTATATTTTCTCAGATTCCATTAACTGATTTTCAGTTTATACTATTGGATTGGTATTTGGAATCACTTTGAATATTTTTACCATGTATTCTCCATGAAATATGTCTTTGAATTCTCCTGTACTTTGATCTAGATTTCTAACTCTGAATTTGTATTCATAGGAACCGTCTCCTTTAGTATCTATTTGTGCTATGTGTACTGGTTCATCTCCTTTGTAAAACTGAATGATTACTGGATACCTTTCAGCAACATCTGATGCTGAACCGTAAACTGTTCCCCATGGTAATTTGTTATTTTCTGGTACTGTGAGAGTGGTACTTGTAGTTTCTAAACTAAATTTCTCATTTATTGGGTTAACGCTAATGTTGTTTTGATTTGTTTCTGCTACTGCAGTATTTGGGACCATCATTATTCCTAGTATTGCTATAATTGATGCTATTGCTACTGTACTCATTTTTGTATTCATATCAAATTATATCCTTTCAATGTTCTTTAAATAATTTATTATTCTTTCATACTAGTTTTCTTATTATTCTAAAACATCATAATATTGATTTAATCTTTGAGTCAGTAAATCTTTGTAATCTTCAGTATTTTTCACAAATTCCATTCTTGAATTTTTTTCACTACTTACTAAAATAACAACTTGTTTAGCTTCAATTCCTGTTAATTCTTTAAACATTTGTGCATATGCTGTACCTTGAATAAAATGATCTGTCATCCATTCTTCTTTTTGATTACTCCTTTTTGTTTTGTAATCTATGATTGATAATTCCCCATCGTAATTTGCTATACAATCTGAGGTTCCTGCTAGTTTCATTGCATTACTATACAGTCTTAGTTCTGTACCATGAACATTGTTAATTTTTTGTAAAAATGGAATTAAATTGTTAAAATGTGCGACTGAAAGTAATCTAACATTATCTGTTTGTCTAACTTCGTTAATGTGATTTTCAATTAATTTGTGAGTTTCTGTACCTATGGTTGCAGCCTCTTGAGTGATATAATCTGCTGCTATTTCTTGTTCTTTCCAATTTTGTAAACTTTCTTTTTTTTCACTAGCCATTGTTTCATGTAGTATTGTTGTAATTGATGGATAAATTTCTCCAGTTGGTGTTTGGTAAAAATGTGCATTATCTTTTTCAATTAATTCAGCTTGTTTGAAATTAATTGGAATGTGGTTGTACAGTGACATTTTTTTAATTAATTCCTCATGTCATATAGTTATTTTGAATTTTCATCGTTTGTAAATATTTGATTAATAAAATAGAATAATTGAAATGGACCGGATGGGATTTGAACCCACGACCTTTGCGGGAATTTCTTCCTTACGCAGTGTGAGTGCGTCATCCAAACCAAACTAGACGACCAGTCCAAATTATTTGTGATAATACCTTGTTTTCTATCTTTAGTTTTTTGATATTTTGTAATTACCTAACCTTTTTGTATTAATCATGAAAATATTATTCATATCTTTAAAAGAATTTGATTCCATAATTGATAGAATGACTTTGGCATTTGATTCTGCAAATAATCTTGGTCAATACATTGCTGCTGGCAAAATATTGTTTCAAATGAATGATGAATTACCTGATGATCTACAACTGTCTCTTGAGGAAATAGATGATCCTAATGATGCTAAATCTTTTATTCAAAATAATGAATCTGCTTTAAAATATGCAATTCGAGAATATCGTGAAAGATTAATGCTTTCTTAATTCTATTTCTTTACACCGAGATTTCTGTTCTTTAATCTCAAGTATGGATTTCTGCATTTTCTGCATCTTGTAGCCCCGACATCATTTCTACATCCACATTTGAAGCAGATTCTCATAACTAATCGTGCTTGTTGTGCAATTCGTTTCTTTTCAGGGTCTGTAATTGGCATTTAATTCTCTCCTCAATCTCTTCCTTTTAATTTAATCTATTTTTCCATTTTCCCTGCTAGTAAAACTGGTACTTCAGCTGGTCTTTTTGCTACTGGAATGTTGGCCTTGTTAAACATGGATACTTTGGATTCTGCTGATCCATAGGTTCCCATTACAATTGCACCTGCATGTCCCATTCGTTTTTCTTTTGGTGCTGCTCTTCCTGCAATATATGCAACTGATGGTTTGTTAAATCCTAAATCGATAATTTTCTGGGCTAGCATCTCTTCAGAATCTCCACCTATTTCCCCAACTATTACTAATCCTTCTAAATCTGGAATATCTTTCACCATTTCAAATGCATCAATTAATCTAGTACCATTAACTGGATCTCCTCCAATGCCGATTGTAATAGATTGACCAAATCCTGCATTAGTTAGTGCATCTGAAATTTCATAAAGTAATGTTCCACTTTTTGATAATACTGCTATTTTACCTGCTTTGAAAGGCATTGGTGGCATAATTCCAATTTTAATTAATTCTGGAATCATTATTCCTGGTGTGTTGGGTCCGATAATCACTGCACCTTTTTGTTTTGCTAAATCTAATGCTTCCATTGTATCTCTAATTGGTACGTGCTCTGGAATTGCAACAAGTAATTTAATTCCAGAATTTAATGCATCTTTTGCAGCTGATAAGAAGAATTTTGCTGGAACAAAAATAATTGAAATTTTTGCATTTGTTGCATCTACTGCTTCTTGCATTGTATTGTATATTGGAATTGTTTCTTCAAATTTTTGACCTCCTTTATTTGGAGTAACTCCTGCAACAACATTAGTTCCATATGCTATCATTTGTTTTGCATGGATTGAGCCGTATGAGCCTGTAATGCCTTGGACTATTACTCCTTTTTTCTCATAATCTGAATCTTCTGGTTTTCCTTTTAGTAATCCAAAAATATCTGTCATTTTTTCACTCCCATTACTGCTGCATTAATTGCTTCTTCTACTGAATCAAATATGTTGGTTCTAGAACCTTGTAGCATTTCTTTTGCTTTTTCTGATTCTGTACCTTTTAGTCTAGAAAATACTGGTATGTCGATTAGATTATTTTCATATGCTTTAAGAAATGCTTCTGCAACAACTGTGGTTTTTACAATTCCTCCATAGAGATTAACTAAAATTCCTTTTACTCTATCCAATTTACTGATCAAAGTTAATGCTTCATAAACTGACTCTGTAGTTGCACCACCACCAACATCAAGAAAACATGCTGGTTTTCCACCGTTATCTGATAGCATATCTAGTGTTGACATTACAAGTCCTGCACCATTACCTACAACTGCTATATCTCCATCTAGTTCTACTAATGAAAATCCACTTTTTTCTGCTTGTTCTTCTATCTCTGTTTTTTCTTGATACTTTTGTAATTCATCATGTCTAAAATTTGCATTATCATCAGTTACAAATTTCCCGTCTAATGCCATCACTGTGTCATCTTGCATAATTGCAAGTGGATTAATTTCTACTAATTCAGCTTCTTTTTCAATTGTTAATTTTGATAATTTTTTTAATGTGTCTGCAACTCCTTGAGCTGTAATTCCTTCTAATCCCATTTCTTTTGCAACTTCATTTGCAATTTCATCTGAGACATCTCCTAATCCTATTTCTTTGATAATTTGATTTTTAACTGATTCAATTTCCACTCCTCCTTCTGCTGATGCAATAATTGTATAGCATCTTTTTGAACGATTTAGAAATATGGATAAATACAATTCTTTTTTAATATCTGCCATTTTTTCTAGTAAAATTGCTCTTGCTTTTTCTCCTTTGATTTCTAAATCCATCACTTGTGGATATTTGATATCAAATTCATCATCATTTTGACATTTTTGAATGCCTCCTGCTTTACCTCTGCCTCCTACGGGTACTTGAATTTTAATTACAAATGGATATCCTAATTCTTTTGCATGTTTTCTTCCATCTTCAATATTTGTTGATGATATACTGTCAAGTAAACTAATTCCATATTCTCTAAAAAGTTCTTTTGCTTGAAATTCTAATAGTTGCATGCAAGTGAGATGAATTTTATGGTCTTTATTAACTATGAGGCTATTTTAATTGGTCTTGAAGAAAATCAATCATTTCTAAAAAGCGATCTTTACTTTTTCTCAATAATTCTTGTGGATATTCCTCAATTCTGAAAACAAATTGTTGATGGAAACTTGGAACTAGTATTCCTCCTGATGTAACCATTTGTTCAATTACGTATCCGTTGGTTAAACTACATACAATTTCTTCATATGATTCATCTTCTTCATCCAAAGTTTGTCTGTACAAAATAATTGGTCTGTTTGTTTTGGCTACAATATCTGATCCTTTTTTTAATAGATCTGTTAATTGTTGAATTTGCCAGGCATCTAGACTAATCTGTTTTACCATGCTTTAACTATGTAATTTTCTATTTAACCGTAATAAAACAAAGCTTCTTCACACCTTGTCATGAATAAAATCAACTAAATTTTGATAAAAAGAAAATGATTTGGCATTTATGCCATATCTAATGCTCTAGAATGTTTGCCAGTATGTGGTCTTTCTCCAGAATACTTTCTTCTCATGTGTCCTGATGGTCTTCCGTAGATTAACTCTAAGAACCATGACTCATGTTCAATTTCTTCAGCAAGAATATCTTTTGCAATATCATATGTAACTGGATCTTTTCCAAATGTCATTTGACAAATTTTATTCCAATTAACAATTGCACCTTGTTCTGCTTTTAGACATTTTTCTAGAATTGCTTTGTGATCTGTTGGATTTGTTGGAAGTTGTAAGAATTCACAACCTGAAATTTTGATAAATTCTGTTGCATCGTTTGGAAGAATTCCTCCTAACTGATAGATTCTTTCCAGGCATGATTCAAAGTGACTGAGGTCTTCTAATCTTGCATCCTCGATAATTCCTTTGAGTCCTTCTCCTTCCATGCCTGTGCAGTGTGCTCTGAGATTTGTAAAGTAATAGTATGCTGTAAATTCGACAGCAGCATTTTGAATTAATTCCTTTACTAACTCATCAACATCTAGGCCGTTTTGTTTTAGAACGTTAATTCCAACAACGTTTGGGTTTGAATCAGACATTTCTTTATGTATGAAATGATTATAATAAAAATATTACATTAAATTCTATTCTACTGATATTTTGATTTTTTGACCGTCAATATCGTCTTCTTTGTACTCTTTACATAATTTTTCAAAATTCACTTTTTTTACTCTTACTAAAAATGCCAATTCCTCCTTTCTTTCTTTAATCATTTCTAATGATTCATTGTCTAATTCTAAAATTGATGCTACTTCTAATACATCAGTTGGATTGTATCCTTTTTCTTTTCGTAGAGTTTGTAATCTTCTTGCAATATCTTTTACCAATCCTTTTGCCATCATTTCTTTATTTCTTAATGTTGAAATGAATACTATGAACCCGTCTCTTTTTGCTGCTGCAAAATTGTCTTCTGAATCAAAATCTATGGTAAAATCTTCTTTGTCTAATGAAATTATTTCATTATCTATTTTAAAATCATATTTCCCATCTTTTTGTATTGATGTAATGATTTCCTGTGGGTTTGTTTCTGAAAATACATTTACCAATTTACCCATATGCTGTTTTGCTTTTGGACCTATTTTCTTTCTCTCTAATTCTAATGTTGGTTTTACTGGTAATCCTAATTCTTTTAATTCTAATAATTGTTCTAAACCACTTTCCTTTTCTGTTTCAACAATATTGAATTTTTCAACATTGAGTTGTGATTTTAATAAATTTGATAATGATTCTAATTTTATTTTTTGATCTTTCTTAACACAAATCTTAGCTTCATTTAATGGCCACCTTCTTTTTAATTTCCCTTTCATTCTAGCTGCAGATGAAATTGATACAACATCTTTCATAATGTCAAATGATTCTTCAATTTCCTCATTTACCAATGATTCCTTGTATTGAGGCCATTTGTCTAATAGGATACTTTTTTCTCCCTCAAACACTGTTTGGTATAGATGCTCACTTGTAAATGGACAAAATGGATGAATCAAAATATCTAGTGTTTTGAGTACTTCATTTAGTACTGCATAAATTGCAAGACGTCTATTTTTCTTCTCGTCAGATTCATCCCATAACTCCCCTCTAGTAATTGGGATGTATATTTGACTGAGGTTATTAATGATGAAATCATCTATTGCTTTTGCCCCTTCGTGAAATTTACATGTCTGATTTTTTTCTGTAATTTTTTGAATTAATTTTTGAAGCTTTGAAAGTAACCAGATATCTGGTGATGTTAAGGAATTATTGCTTTTGGCCCATTCTAGTGTATTCGTATTATCAAAATTATCGTATTGACTATTTTGCTTAAAATAAAGGTGCAAGTTGAATAATGTATTGATAACTTGATATGGTCTTGACATTAATTCCTCAGTGCTGAAACTAAGTGGTTCAATTGGGCTTGCTTTCCACATGAAATAGAATCGTATCAAATCTACTGGATATTTTTCTAATAACTCTGCACCTTCCAAAACATTTCCTTTACTTTTACTCATTTTTCCACCTTTTTCATCAAGTACATGACCTTGAAACAAAAATGATTTGTATGGTGGTGTTGCACTATTGTTGAGAATTACATTTTCAATTAGTAATGTGTATGCCCACCCTCTTGTTTGATCAATTCCTTCTGTAAAGAACGGTGCAGGAATTTCCTTCTCATATTCTTCATTTGTTAATGATGAATATGGTGCAGAACCGCTGTTGTGCCATGTATCTAAAACGTATTCTTCTCTTTTTGTTTTTACACTACTACATTTTTTACATTTTACTGTGATGTTATCAATCCATGGTCTATGTAATTCAAAGTCTGGTCCATCTGGTAATTTATCTGAAGATTCTACAATTTCTTGTCTTGAAAAAAACCAATTTTTTTCACCACAATCTTCACAGCTCCATACTGGCAATGGACAACCCCAAATTCTTTCTCGTGAAATACACCATGGATGTCTTTCTTTAATAATTCCTAAAAATCTATTTTTTGGTTGTTCAAAAAAGTATTCTACACTTTCTGCTGCATCAATTGCTTTGTTATCTAATCTATCTAATTTGTAAAACCATCCTCTTCTTGCAAGCCATACAATTGGATGGTGAGATCTCCAACAAAGTGGATATTTGTGCTTAATTTTTCCAATTTTGACTAATGCTTGACATTCTTTTAGATCCTCTACAATTGGTCTATCTGCATCTCTGACAAACATTCCTTCGTATTTCCCTGCTTGATTTGTGAATTTTACTTCATCATTAATTGGACTAAATATTTTCACTTTTCTTTTATTGGCAATTTTGATATCTTCTTCTCCATTTGCTGGTGATAGATGTACTAATCCACTACCTGTACTTGCATCAACAAATGATTCTGATACTGCAACATGATAATTATCTAATTTTGAATATTCCTTTAATTCTGGTATTGAATCTAATAATGGATGGATGTATTTTTTTCCTTCAAATTCTGACCCTTTGGCAATTTTTTGAATTTCATGTTTCTCAATTTTAACTTCTGACATAAATTCTTCTAATCGTGTTTTTCCTACAACCCATGTTTCGTTTTCAACTTTGACATATGCGTAGTCCTCATTAGGATTTAATCCAACCATTGCATCTGTAACAAGTGTAAATGGCATTGTAGTCCATACAATCAAAAATGCATCTTCATTTACTAATTTTACTTTATAGTATAATGATGGATCTTTAACTTCTTCATACCCCTGATTTACTTCTGCATGACTAAGTGATGTTTGACAACTTGGACAATATGCAATAACTGTAAAATCTTCTTCTAAAATTTTATTTTCATATGCTTTTTTGAGAACCTGCCATTCTCTTTCTATGAATTCATCTTTAAATGTCCAATATGCTTTTTCATGATTAAATGACATTCCAAGTGAATTATCTACTTCTACCCATGTTTTGTTAAATTTCTCTACAACTTTTTTACATTCTGAAACAATTCGCTCTACTCCGAATTCTTTGATGGCCTCAGTTTTTCCACCTGACACTCCTAATTCTTTTTCAACTTGTAATTCGACTGGAAGTCCTTGTGTGTCCCATCCTCCGTTAAATTCAATTTTTTTGCCTTGTAATGTGTTAAACCTATACCATAAATCCTTGATTACTCTGCCTCTAAGATGCCCTGCATGAGGAATTCCATTCATTGTTGGTGGTCCTTCAATAAACCTTATTTTTTCAGGCTTATCTGATTCAAAAATTAGTTTTTCGATATCTATGGATTTTACATATTCTTTAATTTCTAATTCTATTGCCTTTGCATCAAATTTTGAATTTAATTCCATCTGGATTTTGATATGCACGTGGCATTATAAACATAAACAGATTTTTCGAGAATTGGATTATATAATTGAGTAATTGATATTTTTTATTGGTAAATGTTCTTGTAATTGGTTCTGGTGGAAGGGAACATGCATTATCTTGGAAATTATCTCAAAGTAGTAAAGTTGAAACTGTTTATACTGCACCTGGAAATGGTGGCACTAAAAACAATATTCCCCTTGATGTTAATGATTTAGATGCATTAGCTGAATTTGCACAAAAAAATAATTGTTTCACCGTAGTTGGTCCTGAGGATCCTTTAGCTGCTGGAATTGTTGATAAATTTAATAAATTAAATCTCAAAGTTTTTGGACCTTCACAAGCAGCTGCACAACTTGAATCTAGTAAAATTTGGGCAAAAAACTTCATGAAGAGAAATAACATCCCAACTGCCAGATTTGAAATATTTGATGATCCTCAAAAAGCTGAAGAATATGTCAAATCAATTGATTATGATGTTGTGGTAAAAGCTGATGGGTTGGCTGCTGGAAAAGGTGTGATTGTTTGTAATAGTAATGATGAGGCTATTTCTGCTATACAAACTATTCTGGTCAAAAAAACATTTGGTGATGCAGGAAATAAAATTATAATTGAAGAGAGAATTGATGGAATTGAAGCATCATACATCGCTTTATCTGATGGAAATGTGGCACTTCCGATGGCTTCTAGTCAAGATCACAAGAGAATTTTTGATGACGATAAAGGCCCTAATACTGGTGGAATGGGTGCCTATTCTCCAACCCCTATTGTTACTACTGACTTGGCAAAAAAGATCCAAGAAGAAGTAATTGAAAAAACTATTCATGCAATGAAAAATGAAGGGATTTTCTTTAAGGGATTTTTGTATGCTGGAATAATGATAAAAGATGACAAACCGTATGTCTTAGAATATAATGTTCGTATGGGTGATCCTGAATGCCAACCTATTACGATGAGAATGAATTTTGATTTGTATGATTATTTTGTTGCAAGTGTTGATGGAACATTATCTTCGTTGCCCTCTCTTTCTTGGAAAGATCAATTTGCTGTATGTGTTGTTTTAGCCTCTGATGGATATCCTGGATCATATTCTACAAATGATGAAATTACTGGATTTGACTCTATTCCAAATAATACTAATGTTTTTCATGCTGGTACAAAAAAATCTGATGGAAAAATTTTGTCTAATGGTGGACGTGTTTTAGGAGTCACTTCATTAGGCGATTCTTTAGAATCTGCAATTGACAATGCTTATTTGGCAATTGAAAAAATCAGTTGGTCTAACAAATTTTGCCGAACTGACATTGGGAAAAAAGGTTTGTCTTATTTCTGAGTTTGAAACATTCTATCTTCAGTTATTATCCAATCCATGTTTATGTCGTGTTCTGATTTTGGAATATTCTTAATGATTTGTTTTTCTAATACTAATGAAATTGTGATAATGTTTTTTCCTTCTAAAAATTTATCATAAAACCCATGACCGTATCCTAGCCTGACTCCTGTAGGTGAAATTCCTACAGTGGGAACAATTATGATGTCTAAATCTTGATTAACTTGACAATCATCTTTGGGCTCCATAATGTCAAATTTACCCATTTCTAGACTTCCAAAATCTTCAATTTTTCTAAATTCCATTGTTTCTCCAATTACTTTTGGTAAAAACACCTCTTTTCCTTTACTAATTAGTTCTTGAATAATATCTTGAGTTAGAATTTCACTACCTATTGGATAATAGAGTCCTATTTTTTGAGCATCCTTGAATGCATATACTTTGTTAATTCTTTTTTGCATTTTTTTACTTGCAATTTTTAATAAGTCAAAAGACGTATTGTCTCTTCTTTCTAAAAGAAGTTCTCTTAATG
>Ga0209047_1003208_pt1 | contig 10438 bp, 10 predicted proteins | sample SaaInlV_165m_DNA_3_FD_184681 | JGI IMG/M metagenome (GOLD analysis project Ga0209047, IMG submission 184681) | Marine microbial communities from expanding oxygen minimum zones in the Saanich Inlet - Saanich Inlet SI037_S3LV_120m_DNA (SPAdes)... | ecosystem: Environmental > Aquatic > Marine >...
GGAGCGCTTGATTCGGGTACTCAACAACCTTATCAGCAATGCCAAGGAGGCTTCAGTCTTGGTAGATAAGCCACAATTCAGCCTCATGGTGGTGCATGATGAGCATTGGCTAACGTTCACGATCAAAGACAACGGCTGTGGTATTGATCCAGCTAACCTGGAGGATGTTTTTCAACCCCGATTCACCACGAAGAGCCGTGGAACAGGATTAGGCCTAGCCATTGTTAAGGCTATTCTTGATCGCTTTGGCGGCACTCTTTGGGTGGAGTCTAGCAGTCCGGAAGGCAGTGAGTTTTGCTTCACCCTTCCTGTCAAAGCTTGATGGCGATATAGACTTGACTGCCGCCAAACAGCTTCCCATCAAGGACCTCAACGGAGGCTGTTGGGCATGAATCCAACAAGGCAGCATCCAAGAAATCCCTTGAGCAATAAGCGCTGACATAGTCGGACTCGTTCAGGTTGTCTTCCAGCTCGGGCAGGGCGCTCTCCTCCGTTGAATCAAAGACCTGATAGCCCTTATCAATGAAGGGGTGCAGGGTGATCAGTGCCTTGCCGCCAGGGCGAAGTAGGGCAACGACATCCTTCAGGGCGGCTTGGAAATCCAAGGGGCTCAAATGGGTGAAAACAGACCCAGCAAACAGCAAATCATACGTCAAGCCATCGCTATGAGGCATCAGGCCCAGCGTGTCCTGCTGAAAGGCCATGGCTGAGGCTTTGGGATCCAGCCCGTGAATAGCTATATCAGGCAAGGCTTGACGCAAAAACCGACTGACACGGCCATAGCCGCAGCCAAAGTCTAGCAGCCTTTCCGCACCCGAAGCCATGCTCGCGACAACAGTCGCTGCACCATGGCCGGCGACAACATACTCTGCAAGGGTCACTTCAAGTTGACCACCATGGTGTTGGAGGGGGTAGCGAAACATGGGGTCACTTCGGTGAATGGCAAGGCAAACATCAGCCCGAGTCAAGCCGACCAGCTGCAGGGCGTCATCCTGTAATTGCTCTGACAAGGGCAGGTGAACAGGCAAGGTCATTTGCTGCAATACGGCCAATGAATTCAGTCTTTTGCTCAGCAATTGGAGGCGATCTCGGTTCTCGCCGATGCCAATTTTATCCTGAATCCAGGCCTGAATGCTTGATTTGATGTTGGTAGCCATGTCTTGCTCAATACCTTTGAGTTAGGAATCACAAATTACAACCATGAGCACTCCACTTGTCCACCTCCACGTTGAAGATCGCATAGCCACCTTAACCATCACCCGCCCCAAGGCGCTCAACGCCTTGAATGCAGCGGTTATCAACGCCTTGCATAAGCATGTGGTTGACCTGGATGGCAGGGATGATGTGAGGGTGGTTCTCCTGACAGGGGAGGGCAAAAAGAGCTTTGTGGCCGGCGCAGACATTGCAGAGTTTGCCAACCACAACCAACAAGAAGGGCAAGCCTTGGCGCAGCGAGGACAAGACTTGTTGTTTACCCGCATTGCCAACGCGAAGAAAATTTATATCGCAGCCATCAATGGGTTTGCCTTAGGCGGCGGGCTGGAGCTGGCCTTGTCGTGCCATGTGCGTGTCGCTTCGGATAACGCAAAAATGGGCTTGCCTGAGACCTCCTTGGGGGTGATTCCTGGCTATGGAGGCACGCAGCGATTGGCCCAATGCATCGGCAAAGGGCGCGCCATGGACATGATGCTTTCAGCTGAAATGATTGATGCAGAAACCGCCCTTGCTTGGGGCTTGGTGAACGCCGTCAGCACACAAGATGAGCTGATGGCAGAGGCAAAAAGTCGAGCCAAAGGCTACCTGCGGAACTCGGGCGACGCCCAGGCTGCAGTGATCCGCGCAGTCAATGCAGGCCTTGACCACAAGGGGGGTTATGATGCTGAAATTGTAGAGTTTGGCAAGCGATTCACATCAAAGGAATTTGTAGAGGGCACGGAGGCATTCCTGAGCAAACGCCGCGCATCATTCTAAGCAGAAGCCACGAGTTGCAGAGTTTGACTATATTCATGGTCCTAACTCCCCGACACAATGACATTTTTTCAAATAGAGCATGCCGTTTATGACATGTTTTCTGCCCCCTGGTTTGGCGGCATAGCTATCACCGCGGCCTATGCGTTGGTGGTTTACTTTTTCAGCAACAAAATCAAGCACGATGACCGAGCCTTGACCCAATTTGAAAGAATCTGGGGTGGTTTACTGATTGCCTTGTTTCTTGTCAAGCACGTGCAACTTGTTGCGATTGGCGACTGGAGCATGACCGAAAACATGGAGCTGCATCTTTGTGGCATGAGCCGATTGCTGAGCATTCTGCTTTTAGCCTTTGGTGTCAGATGGGCTTTTTTCCCTTTGTTTTTTTGGGGGATTGTTGGAGGGTTTCATAGCCTTCTCACGCCAGAGCTCACTGGCGGTGACAGCACCTTCATGTACATTGAGTACTACATCATTCACGGTGGTATCATCATCATTCCCTTGTATTTTGTTTTTGTTCGCCAGCGCATGATTGGTCAGTGGACATGGGCTAAAATCATTGCTTTGAACGTGGCCATGATGCTCCCTGTTTACTTTATCAACAGGCTGATTGACGCCAACTACATGTTCTTGATTGATCCACCCAAGGTGGAAAGTATTCTGATTCAAGGCCCTTGGCCCTACTACCTCATTGGATTCGTTGGCGCAGGCCTGCTTCACTACCTGTTGCTAACTGGCTTGTTTTGGAAGCGCATCAAGTCCAATGACGGCATGCCCTCATGAGTACATACCACGCCATTGAGCCTGGCGAACAGTTGTGGTGGTTTGGCGTGGGCGTACTGCTCGCCTTCATTCTTTTTTTCTTTGCCTTTGCACCCCGCATAGGTCACCCACAACGCAAGCAATGGGAGCGAGGGCTTGGGTGGGCCATCCTTCTGAATCAGGTTTGGGCCACAGCGATGTTGATGCTTGATGGCGACTACCTCATTGCCAAGCACCTCCCGCTGCACATGTGCAGTTTCACTCAGGTTTTGCTCTTCCTTCACTTGGTGATGGATAAACAATGGGCCTTCACGGTGGCGGCTTTATGGGGCCCCTTGGGCGGCATACAAGCTATCTTGACGCCAGGCTTAACCACGCCACTGACGTGGCCCTATGTCACGCAGTTTTTCACAGCTCATGCCTTCGTGGTGGTGGTGCCTATTTACTTGATGATTCACGCTGGAAGACGTCTACCTAAGCGAGCATTCAGGATGGTGATGGGAATCACAATAGTCATTGCCGCCCTGCTGATGGGAATCAATGAGATTTTAGGGTCCAACTACATGTATGTGACATCGCCGCCGCCGGTTAATCACCCCTTGGTTCAAGGGGGCTGGCCCGAGTACTTGCTGGTATTGTTTGCCGCAGGGACTTCGCTCTTTTACCTCTTTCTCATTGTCTTCAGAAAGTATGTCGGCCCGGAGGATGTTGCCAACCCTTAAGTGGACGATCATCCTCAATCATATTTTGAGTGCGGCCTTTGTGCCCAGCAAATCAAGTATTGGTTGCACTGTTTCTGTACTCTTCAACCAGGCTCATCAATGCCTTGACAAGATCCTTGGTCTCAAGGGCAAGATTAAAGAAGAGAGTGGTGTTCCGGGGGCTTGACTCTTCGGCGCGTGTCCGGCTGATTTGTGCGTCAATCACATCAGATATTCTCGCCAACACGGCCTCTTGTGCCTCAAGAACAGCACCAAGCCCATCAAAGTCTCTTGACTCAAACAAGGCTTTAACCTGGAGAACAACAACATTCACATCTGAACCGATGGTTCTCAACTCATGCAATTGATCGGGATGCAGGGCTTTGTGATTGTTGTTCACGTGGCTGTAGCTCTTCTTTGCGAGGTACTCTAGTGACTGCACCATATCTGTGAGGTAGGCCAGGATGGTGATGTAGAAATTGCTGCCGCGAACGGAGGTTTCATCCAGGTTTTTGATGAAGTAAAAGAGGTGATTTCTCAAGCCCTCAACTTCCCCATCAAGCTTATCGACGCGCTTGCGGTTATTGTTCAATTCGGACTCGTCCATGTTTGCCAACCCATCGATCATTGCTCCATAACTCTTTGCTACCCGGCCCATGGCGTTGGAGATATTGTCAGCGCTTTCATCAATGATGCCCTGCACAGTCTTGCTTTCAAATTTTCGCAAGCCTGCAACGACACCGATATTGGCTACTTTTCGCTTGTGTGAACGGTAGCTGCGAAGCAGCAAGCCAACTGCCACAATCAAAAGCACTGCAATGGCTGCTTCTTGACCAAGGAAGATGACATAGGTCAATCCACCTGCAACGGCAAAGGCTGAAATAGCTGTCAGGAACCAGCCTCCAATCACAGTGAGTACGCCAGCAACCCTGTAAACGGCACTTTCGCGACCCCACGCCCGATCAGCAAACGAGGTGCCCATTGCCACCATGAAAGTCACATAGGTGGTGGAAAGTGGCAGCTTCATAGAGGTGGCGATAGAAATCAAAACACCGGCTACGGCCAGATTGATGGATGCACGAATGTTGTCAAAGGCAGGCAGTTCTTTTGCCTTGTCCGCAGAGATGTTTTGAATGGGTCGACTGAAACTATCAGCTACGTGGTCCAGGGTGCGCTGAGGCACGAAGGCACTCAGCAGGGAGACTGCGCGCGAGCTTCCTTTAACAATGCCCCGTGAGAGGAAGTTGGCGCTGAAGCGATCGTTGCCCTCATCTTGTCGAGACAGATCAATGCCTGTTTCAACAACCGTTTGCGCTTTTTTAGAAAACCACAAGGTCAAGACCATGATGCCGCCAGCGAGGAATAGCAGGATGGGCTCAGAGGGCACTTTTTCTGACAGCACTCCCATGGAGAACTCTGAAGCGGCAACGCCAGAGGCAGACCAGGCTTCATAGGAATGGTAAGCCGCCATTGGCACGCCAATAAAGTTCACCAAGTCATTGCCAGCAAAGGCCAGCGCCAAGGCAAACGTGCCAATGCCAATGACCAGCACCAAGACATTCTTTTTGAAGACATTGTTGATCACATAGGCGGCCCCTGACCACAGGACAAAGAGGCCTGCAATGATGGCGATGTTGTACGCAGCTAAAACATCCTTGATGTCACCGTAATAGGGCGTGCCCTTGAGGCCTTTGAAAAAGATAAAGTAGCTGATGGCAGTCAGGCAGACGGCAGCGAACAGAAAGCCCACGCTCTGGACTTTTTTCTCATACTGAAAAGTGAATACCAGGCGAGTCAGCCACTGCACGGCTGCACCAATGGTGAAGGCGATGAACACGGACAGCAGGATGCCGGTGATGATCATCACGGCTTTGTCTTTGTTGATGTACGTTCCAAGGTCAGCCACGCTTTGCGCATCATCCATGCCAATCTTGATTAAGGCCATGACAACAGCGGCACCAAGCAACTCAAACACAATAGACACCGTGGTGGACGTTGGCAGGCCTAAGCTGTTGTAAAAATCCAACAGGAGGACATCGGCGATCATGACTGAAATGAATATGATCATGATTTCTGAGAAGTAAAATTCCCCAGGCATAAAGATGCCTTTGCGCGCAACCTCCATCATGCCACTTGAGAAGATGGCCCCCACAAAAATGCCTAAGCTGGCAATGATGAGGATGTTTCGGAACGAGATGGCCTTGGATCCGATAGCTGAGTTCAAGAAGTTGACAGCGTCGTTGCTGACGCCGACTATCAGATCAATGATGGCAAGACCCAAAAGGGCTGCAAGGATGATGATGTATAGATTGTCCATAGTCTGTGTTTAGGTTAACTAGCGCAAAGTTCACCAGAGTTCACGGGTTCAATGTGACGGCAATATTAATTTTACGGAAAGAGTCCCAAAAAAATAAATGCTTTCAACACCCCAATACCTTTCCCTTGACAAGAAGCAATCAAGGGCAACACCAAAGCAATAAGTAGGTGTATAATTGGCCTATTTATTGCTTGTAAATCAACCAGAGCTTCATGTCGTTTGTGTGTTGTGATGACGCTACACATGCCTAATAGCAATACCTTTAATGGGACTAAACAGGTTGTCACAACAAGTATTTTGAGTTTTGTTTTTATCTTCCGGAATGCTATGTAGCCAGCCACACATCAAAAACACAAAACACGAGAAATGGACCAAACAATCACGATTAATCAGACGATAGCATTTGTAAAGTCAGAGCTCAAAAACGCTGAAGGTGGTCACGATTGGTTTCATGTAGAGCGGGTTTTCAGGAATTCGATTTTAATAGCTAAAGACGAAGACGTTAATGCTTTTGTTGTTTCCTTGGCGGCGCTTTTGCATGACATTGCCGATCCGAAATTTCATGATGGTGATGAAACTCTCGGACCCCAAAAAGCAACCAAATTTCTAAAAAATCAAAAAGTTGATAAAGAGACGATTGATCATATTATAAAAATAATACTGCACATGTCTTATAAGAATTCTCTGGAAGAAGACGGTAAAGCATTCTCCTCTAAGGAGCTAGAGGTTGTGCAAGACGCAGACAGATTAGATGCTATTGGCGCTATTGGCATTGCCCGGTGTTTTAATTATGGCGGATTTAAAAACAGGGCTTTATACGACCCAAATATTTCACCTAATCTATACATGACAAAAAAGGAGTATAAAAAAAACAATGCCCCAACGATTAATCACTTTTATGAAAAATTACTGCTCCTAAAAGATAAAATGAACACGCCTACAGGGAAGCGACTGGCTTCCAACAGACATGACTATATGGAGATCTTTCTAAAACAATTTTACCTTGAATGGGAAGGAAAATCAGGCTTATTGTAGCACCTATGGTTTGGTTTTTCCCTTTAAGAAAACCGAAGTGACAACAGAAGCAAAAAAGAAAACATAACCCAATGGAATTAAAGCAAAGGGCTCTTTCAAGTAACCATCCTTATCAACCTCACTGCCAATAATATGAAAAGAGCCATAACAGATTAAGCTAATTGTAAAGAACAGTATGGGTAATCTGTATTTTTGAAGACTTGCTCTCATAGAAAACTCCGATGGCATAGAGGAACACCAAATGTACTAATCTTTAGAAAACGCCTTTTCCCAATAATCAAAAATCATGAAAAAGCCTGCCAGAGCTTTAACTCTAATATAAGAGGTGAATCTTTCCTTTGTTCCGCCAACCAGCCCTTGATTCGTATTCAACAAAGTGAATCTTGAGGTCTGCTTGAGAAGCATACTTCACAAAGTACAGGGTCTTGTCTGCTTGGGATTCATAATCAGCAAAGAACCAATGCCCCTCATTGCCTTTAGCGCGCGAAGCATACTTTTCCTTGAATACAAGAAGGTCAGCTTGAGACTCATATTCTACAACAAAGACTTTTGTGTCCGCTTGTGACTCGTACTTAACAGAGTAAACCGATTGGGCATTCAGCCCAAAAGTAAAAAATGAACAAAAGGTGGATAACAGAAATAGCTTATTCATTGGATATTGGTTTGTAGCTGAAGATAATAATTCAATAGTAAGATCTTAGAATGAAACCCACACAAACAACTAATACTTAATTATTTTTAGGTTAGCTCCATTTGAAGCGCTAACGGTTCATTACTAGACACCCATATCTTTAACAATCATTCTTAGAGCTAATTCGGCATTGTATCTATCGCCATTTTTAATATAGATGACATATTCCGGGCTATTCAAAGGACTAATTCTTCCAAATAAAAACCCTTCTGGACGGTGCTTGTATATATGTTTGATGACTCCATTACATAAGTTGCAATTCCCGTCGATATAAATAACGCTCATACTACATACATTAGTTTATCATCTAACACCTTAGCAAAGGTAATTGATCATAAAAAAAGCCCTGTTAAAAACAGGGCTTTAATTAATAAGATAAATTTTTTCGTTAAATAAGTTTTAGAACTTTAAACTCAATCCGGCTCTAATCTGCCTTCCGGCTTGATTGAAATCTAACGCTCTAGCGAGTGAAAGATGATGCGCATACGCAACATCTGTAGCATTCAGGATTTCAACATTCCAAGAAAAATTAGAGAAAATTTCACCTGTCAGCGTTGCAGACCACAAACCATAAGAAGGCGTAGATCCATCAAGAAACTTTTTCTCTGTAGGAGAAAGCCTAGATTGTTCTGCATAGAAATCATAATGTATCTCTGCGTGGAGTTTTTTAGGGACGATATCAAATAGCAAATGACTCGACACTCTACCTGGGGCAATAAAAGGTAATGAATTGCCATCTAAGTCGTTTGCCACTGTGAGTGAAGCCACGCTGTGGAAATGGATACGATCGGTTGGATTCCAGCCCAACCTGCCTTCCAAGCCATACAGTATGGCATCCTTTTGATTGTAATAAAACCTCCATTCCCCACTAGAGTCGCTAGGACTCGTATGGATAAAGTCATTGTAGAATTGATAATACGCACCAACTTGAAGATTAAATATCTCACTATTGTAGCCTGTATTGATTTCGCCACTAAGTAGCTTTTCAGGTGTTAAATTCTCATCTCCAACTTCAAATCGACCCGCACCTATATGCGTTCCAAAAACATATCGCTCCTCTATTTGTGGACCCCTTGTCCCATATGAAATCCGAGATTGAATATCCACATTTTCAGTAAGAGAATGCACCCAATTTAAGAGAAATGAGGCCCCTGAAAAGCCACCAATCTCTCCTCTAAGCCCAGCAGATGCCTTATTCTCTCCCTTTGTTTTACTGATATGTGCAAACAAAGCTGACTGAAACTGATTTTTATTTGGATAAAGAGCCTCTTCAGCATCTGCTCTGTTCTGCAAAGATCTAAATTGCTGTTGGGCTCCAAGTGTTAATAACCCCGCAGAGGATGCCTTTTGTAATGAAGTTGTTTGGCTAGCACTGACAAGATTATATCCTATATGTGGCCCTTCCTCCTCATGACCTGGCTCATCCTCATGATGCTCATCAAACTCTGCACGAGAAGCCGACTGAAAACCAGTGATGTTTCTTAAAGCCCAATCTCCGAGCTTTCTATCTGACTCCCAAGAAATATTCACATTTCTTACTTGTTGATCCCCATGCTCTTCTTCATGACCTGGCTCATCGTCATCATGACCCCCTTCGGGCATTCCAAGAGTTCTTGATACAAGAGAGGTCTTTAGTCTGTGGTTTGTTTTACCTGATTTGAATTTAGAAAGAACCCTAACTGCTGCAGTTTGGCTATGAGATCCATGAACAGTATCCCCATTGCCATCAATATATTCTGGATTCGCACCAAAATATCCTCCAGCATAATAAATTCCTTCGCCTGAGCCCGAGTAATCATATTGACCACTCAAAGGAGACCCATTTACACCACCGGATAATTTTAGAGCATTTGAACTACCTGTCTCTAAAGGTCTTAAATCCGAGAAGTAAAGAACTCCTGCCATAGCATCTGTTCCCAAAGCTAAACTGTTTGGACCAGGAAGAATTTCCACATGATCAATTCCAAGAAGTGGAAAATCAAGACCGTGATCAACGCCTCCTTGTAAATTATCATACCTCCAGCCTTGGTAAGCAGTTACAGTTCGATAACCGCCGAGGCCACGGATCACGGGTTTTACAGTATGATCTCCTACACTCATGAGTTGAAGGCTCGGAGATTGACGTGTCAGGCTATTAAGTGCAGCAGGCCCTTGATCTGAAAGGGTCTTTGTTGGAACAGCAAGAATGTTAGCACTAAAAAAATTAGGATTGTGTGAAATGCCTTCAACAGTGGCTTCACCAAGCTCTATAAAATAGGTTTTTGATGAGTCTACCTGAGCCAATAAGGGTATTGGAAGTAACATCATCCAAATGAAATGTTTCATCGTTAAAAATTTTGAAATTGAAATAATAGTTATTAAATAATTGAATTCTGTCTTTCGCATCGCATTCTCAAAAAAAGGGAATACTGCAGGTATTGAAGCCTCATGAAAAAACTTCAATTCCCGGGAAAGAACTAGTAAAAAGATTTCTAAATAATAACAGGGGGACCTCTCAAATAGCGATGAGTATTTAAACGCTTAAAATGGTCGCTCTTGAACACTTCAAATACGTCTTCCTCAAAAACTAATCTTGGTAGCTCTAAAAAATGATGTCCCCGATCTGAGAGCAATAAACTTGCATCTGACCAAGTGCATGATTCTACAGTCTCATGAAAATGAGTATCTAAATCATTACAAACCGTCTTCTCTTCATGGTGGTGGTGAAGAAGATGAATAGACGGTTCTACAATTCTAAAGAGAAATGTAGACGAGACAACAATAAAGAATACGAATCTTAACAAGATTCAAACATACGAAGTACAACTCCTCGTTAAAAGAAAAAACGGTTACACTATAGAAGTATAACCGTTTTATCATTATATGTTGCTCCTCCTCTTGGACTCGAACCAAGGACCCTCTGATTAACAGTCAGATGCTCTAACCAACTGAGCTAAGGAGGAATGTGTTCCTGTTAAGGGGTGC
>Ga0209047_1003218_pt1 | contig 10405 bp, 10 predicted proteins | sample SaaInlV_165m_DNA_3_FD_184681 | JGI IMG/M metagenome (GOLD analysis project Ga0209047, IMG submission 184681) | Marine microbial communities from expanding oxygen minimum zones in the Saanich Inlet - Saanich Inlet SI037_S3LV_120m_DNA (SPAdes)... | ecosystem: Environmental > Aquatic > Marine >...
ATTTGCTGTACGGTTTCCTTTAACAGATTACGCCTTTTACCATCAGGGTCATTAACGACTCCCCAGAAGGAATCATTGTAATCAATATCTGTTTCATCGCCGCATTTAATAAAATAATCACCAGTTTCATACAAAGAGCGCATTAATTCCACCAAATTCATAAAGGTTAACCTTCTTTATTTATTTTCATTACCAAATTGTCCTTCCTCCATCAATCAATAAATTATGACCTGTTACAAATGAAGAGGCGTCTGATGCCAGAAAAATTATTGCCCCTTTAAACTCATTGGGAAGAGCCATGCGCCCCATGGGAATCTGCTCACTTAGTTTTTTTACAAAAGAAGAGTCATGATCTCGGTATACTCCTGCAGGTGAAATACAATTCACCCTGACATTTTTTTTTGCCCAATAGGTGGCAAGGTATTTTGTCAAGTGAATGACACCAGCCTTGCTGACGGCATAGAAGGCGGGTGAATTGAAGTCAACCCCTTCATAACCGTGATCATCGGGTTCATAAATATTTTGGTTCGGGCTAATGACACCTATATCAGAAGCAATATTTATGATATTTCCCTTTCCTCTCTCCACCATTTTTTTTCCTAATATTTTACAGGCAAGTTGTGTCGCCGTTAGGTTAGCTTTCAGACCCGCTTCCCACAAATTTTGATCTGTATCTTCGAAAGGTGCAAAAAAATCACTATTTGAATCTTCAATTCCAACTTTTGTAAGGGCGGCACTATTAATAAGGATATCAATACCACGATTTTCCTGCCAAATTGTTTTGTAAATCTCTTTGCATTTTCTCTCATCAGTAATATCTAGTAGATAAGTAGAAAAGTTGTCATAATTATTGTTATTTAGCTTTTTGCCTGCTTCTGCAAGTTGTTTTTCATTTATATCAATTAATAAAGATTTACCACCCATTTCAGCGATTGCTTCCGCAAATTGAATTCCTAAAAATCCCGCGCCGCCGGTAATAACGGCTGTGCGTCCTGTCAGGTCAAATTGTTTCCTTACAGAATTGAGAATAACTATATCTTCATACATATTTTAAGTTCAAATGTTATTGTATGGATTTACTTTCAGAAAAGAATACGCCTTAATTAGTTCTTTAATTCCATCATCAATACTATACTGTGGCTTCCATCCGGTTGCTTCAATTCTTTCATTGCTTACAATATAATCTCGTTTGTCTGGATCTTCGCCTATATCCGATTCGAAAATGTGGAGATCCGGCAAATGGGTTTTAATTTTATTACAGAGTTCCATTTTGGATAGATTCGCATCACTTAAACCCACATTGTAAGATTGGCCTTTCATTGTATCATAATTATCCATCGCATGAGAAAGGACAGATGCAACATCTCTAATATGGATATAATTTCGTTTAAAATGAGATTCAAAAAGAACAATAAACCTGTCTTTAAATGCACGATAGACAAAATCGTTCACCAGTAAATCCATACGCATACGGGGGGCGGTGCCGAAAACCGTAGCTAACCGGAATGTGACAGCGTTGCCCTTATCCAAAAGAGCCTTTTCCCCAGCCACTTTCGTCTTGCCATAGTGCGATATAGGATTCAAGGGTGTTTCTTCAGTGCAATAAATCCCATCCTGACCAATGCCGTATCCACTGTTTGTTACGGGGTAGAGCACTATCTGTTCTTTGGAAACCCATCGGGCAATGTTCTCGATCTGGGTCTGGTTGACTGCCGTGGCCAGAGACTGGTCCTTATCGCAGGCCGGGGCACCAACAATGGCTGCCAAAGGTACCAAAATATCATGTTTTTGTATTATGTTTTTTAGCTGTTCTTTATCCCTTACATCCCCAACAATAATATTAAGGTTTGGGTGATAGCACACATCCAGCAAACTGTTTTGGTGGTAGATGAAATTATCCATTACCGTCACGAAGTAACCCTTTTCTAATAATTGGGGGACAAAAACGGAACCGATATATCCCGCGCCACCTGTGACTAATATTCTTTTATTCATTTCTACTTCATCTCTTTGTTGACCATACTTCTAATCCACCCTTAGAGAACTTAAACATTTCTTGTAAAACACTTTTTTCTGCAAGGGCATTTTTTATCTTTTTTTGATACAATGGTGAAGCGTAAATAAGTAAGTAGCCACTACTACCAGCTCCTAATAGTTTTCCACCTAGAGCCCCCAATTCTCTAGCTGTATTGTAGCATTCTTCCACAAGGGCATTAGTTACTCCTTTATTCATTGCCTTTTTCAGTAGCCAGGATTCGTGCAATAGATCAGCAAACATTTTGACTTCACCCTTCAACAAGGCTTCTTTCATTTTCGTAGCCAAGTTGGTCATATTTTTAAAAGTTTTCAAATTTTCACTATTACCCGCAATTCCCTTTATATGTTTTTCTTGAATGGCACTGGAACTACGGTTTCCACCCAGCCGAAAGAGCATCAGGTTGTATTCCAGTTCCAACAGGGTTCCTTTCTGTAGAACAAGAGGATTTACTATTACTTCATTTTGGCGGAATTCAATCCAACTGAAGCCTCCAAAAGACGTGATATACTGGTCCTGCCATCCTCCCCGGATCTGCATATTAATACGTTCCACTTGATAAGCGAGATCCGCTAGTTGGTAGATATCTAAATGTTGATCATTTCTGAAATAATTTAAAGCACCCAATACAGATACGACCACTGCAGAAGAGCCACCCAAACCGGTCCCTGGTTCAAACTCAGCAAAGGTCTCCAAATCAAAACCGAAATCAGGCTGCATAATTTTTACTGCGGCCTTAATCAAATCCAAGCTATCTCCATATTCAATACTATTAAAATTTTTTGAAGCATAACTAAGACCAAGATCTTTGCTTGAAATGTGAATTTCATCATCATCTCGAATAATGACTGATGCAATACAGTATTTATTTATAGTTGAGCTTAATACACCAGTATGAAAATTATTAAAAAAACTGCTCATATCAGTACCTCCACCTGAATAGCTAATACGTACAGGTACCCTAGCACGAATAATCCTTTGTACAGCCCTTGAAGATGCAACAAAATTTGATGATTGGTATAAATCTATGGGTTCTCCTTTTATATTTATAACTGGAAGATTAGATATATTTTTATCAAATTGTCTCAATATTGTATGAGGATTATCTTTTCCCGTAACAAAAATGAAATCTTTATTCATCACTGTTTCAACTGTGGCATCTAAAGAAATATCTTTTAGTAATTTTTCCCTTATATCACCTTCGCTGACAACACCAATACATTTTCTTTTTTCATTTATTATTATTGCAAAACCCTTACCTTCAGTATGTACAGCTGTCTCGTTGAATCTTTTTAAAACTTCTCGTATTGAAGTTTTATAAATTAAAAGAATTCTATTAAGATAAGGAAAGGGTATCATTTTTTTTCCTGTATCATTTGAATATTTTTTACAATTTCTTGTATTGGTGTATTCCGAAATTCAAGAATTTTAAAGGTATCTTTAAATCGTCTGTCATTAATTAAATCCCAATACCATCCGCCAGGCTGTAGGGGGAGGTGCTGATCTTCCAACCCATCATTGTGGCTTAATTCCATGGCCACAATATAATTCTGGATCAAATCAACAAAATCTTTGCGATTGAAATCGAAAGCATTGGCTGCCAAGTTCAAGTGTCCAATATTCAGGTTAATACCAATTTCGCCTGAACTATATTTTATCATGAATTCATCATACTCTTCCGGCCGTTGCATCAAAAGATGGTCTTTTTTATTCAAAGAACCTTCGGTTTCGATGGCAATACGGACATTTTTTGATTTTGCATATACCACCACTTTATCCAAGGCAAGAAACATTAGTGCTTTAGCATTTGAATAATTTGTCACCCCAAGCTGGTTCTCATCCCATTGAAAATCATAATTATTATTGGTTTGATTAGATCCTTTTGGATCTGTTAAAAACCCCGGATGAAAGGTATAGAGTTTTGCATTAATTTTTTCACAAAAGTCAATAGCACGTTTAATATGTTTTATACTCATTGTTCTAATTTCTTGATCAAACGAAGCAATATTTACTACAAATGATTTTTGTGGAATTGGGAAATAATTGTGGACAAGATATTGAAAGTTATAATTAGATAAATACCTATAATCTTCTTCATAGCAGTGGTTTGACCCAATTTCTACAACTTGTATATCTGAACCTTTACATAAATCTAATGCTTTATATAATGGGCTTTCATCTGGAGCAAAAGTAGTGGATATATATAGCTCCATTTATTTAATCAATAAAATGTGGGCCCGGTTTTCCAGGAAAAGTAGTTGCTTTGATTCTTTTGTTGATTTCATCATCATTCATTTCATTTGAAAGCTCACAAAGTTTGTCTAAATCTTTTTTTTGATATGGCTTTCTTTTCCATTCTAAATTGGATACTGGCAAGGTACTATCCTGTAATATGCCTAAAGTAATCTCAAAAAATAAATAGTTTAAATAAACATATGTCCTATTGATTAAATCACCCACCCTATCATTGTCTAAAAGTGGAAACTTTATAACAGATACAATCTTACCAGTATCTATTTTTTTTTCTAAATGATGACATGTAACACCATATTCTTTTACCTGGTGATATATTGCAAAGTTATAACAACCCGTGCCCGGGTATGCAGGAGGCCCTGGATGAAAGTTAATTGCGGCTATTTTGGCACTTTGTATCAAATAAGTCGGTAATTTCCATGGACATAAATATGAAAAAATATAATCACCCGACCAATTAAAGTTTTCTTGGGGAAAATTTTTACTCCTATCTTTTATAAGTATCGTTGCATCAAAATTCTTAGAAATAAATTCAACTACATTTTTAATATTGAAAGCATCATTGCGAGAAATTAATAATGCTTTTGCTTTATTATGTTTACTTGATATCATTTAAACTCAAAACATAATCTTCTATAAGATCGTATTTTACTTTTTTTCCAATAATATTATTTATTTCGGATGGTGGAATACCATTCCCAGGTCTTTTAATAGCTAACATATTTCTTTTAATAATAGTATTTTTTTCTATATTTTTTGACGTTACAATACTCTTTCTCAATTTTACTCTATTTTCTTTTTCACCTTCCAGAACTCGTTTTTCAGGGCTACCCATTGCTTCTTCAGTGTACCGGATGACCTTAATTGTTTGTTTCAGTTCTTCTGCAGACAGAGACATCCTATGATCAGGTCCAGGCAATAATCGATCTATCGTAAAATGTTTTTCATATACCTTGGCTCCCATGGCTGTAGCTGCAATAGGGTTAATCAAATCCGGCGTATGGTCTGAATATCCAACAATGCAATTCAATTTTTCTTTGTAAGTCTTTATCACACGAAGATTTGAATCAGAAAGTTTTGAAGGATAATTCCCGGTACATTGAAGTATAGCAATTTTATCTAATCCTATATTACGGACTGTGCTAACTGCTAACTCAACTTCTTCCATTGTTGCCATTGCTGATGATAAAATCATAGGTTTTCTTTTACGAGCAATGTGTTTTAAAAGCGGTGTATTATTAGTATCAGTTGATGCAATTTTATAAGCAGGCACATTCAACTTTTCTAATAAATCAGCACTTTTTACTCCATAGGGCGTACTTAAAAAGATGATATTTTTTTCAATACAATATTCAATCAATGCAACATGCATTTCTTCTGATATTTCTTGCGTTTTTAACAAATCAAACCAAGACTGGTCAGAATCAATTCCAGTTGTTTCGATGTGATATGTGGACTTGGGTGCAGTTTTAGTATTTAATTCATCAGCTGTGAAAGTTTGAAATTTTACAGCGTCAGCTCCAGCATCTACAGCAATGTCTATAAGCTTCTTTCCAAGCTCAACCGATCCATTATGATTTACACCTGCCTCAGCAATGAAAAATACGGGGTGCCCGTCGCCGACCATTTTATTTTGAATTTTAAATTCCATCATTAATTACTTCAAACGTATTGCATAGTTTTTTATAGTCTTTCGGAATACCCATATCGATAAAGTGATCATTTTCGACTTTAAAGGCGCCCAGTTCCCGGTTTTTTATCAGCTGTTGGAACACGTCTTTTTCCAAGGAAAATGCACCTGTAAACCCGTCAAATACTTCTTTGACTAAAATATAGTGGCCATTGTTGATCCAGTTGCGCACGTTGATCCCTTTTTCATTGAATGAAACAACATTTCCATTCTCCATGATAACCGTTCCGTACCTTTCAGCGTCTTTTACTTCTGAAATGCCCACCATTGCCTTATATTGGCTCTTTTCAAATTCGATGTACATTTTATCAAAATTAATATCTGACATACTGTCGCCGTTAATAACATAAAACGGCGATGAAATGGATGAATTCTCAATAACATAATTAACAGCACCTCCTGTACCTAATGGCTCGGGCTCAATTATAGTTGTTAGCTTATTCGCATAAATAGAATGCTGAACATAATTTTGAAAAAGTTCTGATCTATAGTATAAGCTTAAATAAATATGATTGATATTATAATTGACCAATTTTTCCAAAAGTAAATCGAGATAAAAACCATTCCCTATTGGCATTAGGGCTTTAGGGATTCCTTTACTGATTTTATTTAAACGTGTCCCAAAGCCTCCGGCAAGAATCAATACGGGGAGCGAGTTACCCACAGTGTTTTAGTCCTTTTAACACTGCCTGGGATATATCTTCGATTTGTTTAATGGATAGTTGAGTGGAAGAAGGCAAATGCAACGAGTTAAGCGAGATTGATTCACTTACGGGGAAAGTAGTACCATTATTCTCTTTTTGAAAGTGCCAGGCATAGCTTATGGGAAAAATCATCTGCCGGCTATCAATGCCTCTTTTCAAAAGATATTCAACCAATTTATCTCGAATTCCATCTTTATTAATTTTGATAGTCATCATCCAATGGACAGTCTCAGCCCAATCTTGCTTGGGCCTAAAACTCAGTTCCGGTGAAAAAAGCAATTCCTCATAGAGTAACTCTTGTTTTTTACGCAAATCCAGAATTTCATCAAATCGCTCAAGTTGGGCAAGTCCCACCGCTGCCTGCATGTTAGTCATTCTGTAATTGAACCCCAGTGCAATATGTAAATACTTGCGATTGCGCGACATACCGTGGTCACGTAATTCCTTTAAATGATGATAAAGATCTTCTTCGTCTGTCAAAATCATACCACCCTCACCAGTGGTAATGATTTTATTTGCGAAGAAACTAAAACAGGATAGTTTTCCCATACTGCCCAATTGTTTTCCTTTATAGGTTCCTCCTGGGGATTCTGCATTATCTTCAATAATCGTAATTTGGTTTTTTTCCGCGATTTCAAGTAGTTCATCCATACGTGCGGAATGACCAAAAGAATGGACGACTATGATGGCTTTTGTTTTCTTTGTTATCGCCTGTTCCACTAACAACGGATCTAAGTTCCAAGTGTCCTTTTCCACATCAACCAGTACTGGCTTTGAACCTGTTAACGCAATCATGTTTGCAGGTGCAATGAATGTCAAATTTGGACATATAACTTCATCACCAGGGCCAATTCCCAAGGCAACTAAAGAAAGATGTAAGGCCGAAGTGCAATTTGTCGTTGCAACACCGTATTTTCGGTCAAACTTTTCAGCAAACTTATTTTCAAACTCATTAATAAATCTCCCCTGAGAAGATATCCAGCCTTCATCATACGCTTGAAATAAATATTTTTTTTCTAAATCAGTTAGGTTTGGTTCAAAAATTGGAATCATTAATCTAAAATATAATTTGGTTTATCAATTTCAACTGTATCCCATTTTAATAAAGGTGCCAAAATTCCTGGCCTTTGTCTGCCATATTGACTTCCACTAGCAAAAGTACCCAAATCAAGAAGTTCAAATGAGAACGGGGTTAAATGATCATAACTTTCTCCATTAAATTCAGCGGCTGCAACCCGCAATTTATAATGCCCCGCATTAAGTAACCCCCCGGGAAAAGTTATTTTTGTTTTATACTTTCCTATTTTTCGAGTAAAATTATTTTCTGATATTGAGTCAGTATCTCTTGAATGACAAATTGCAGTATTATCCAATTTATCTATCATTACACAAATAAAACATTTTATTCCGCTCTCTCTTACATCATAATGGACACAAATTGAAAGCGGATTCATCCTGTCTAAATAAGTAGTAGGTTTATAATTATTATTAACGATATCCACTTTCATAATTTGGACTTTTTTACCTGAATCAAATTTATATTCAGCCGTCGAATCCCTATTGATAAAAGCATTCAAATATCTATCAATTACAATTTGCATTTGGTCATGTGATTTTTTTTTCCCATTCCCCAATAGCAGGCCATTTTCACATAGGTTATTTAAAACACCCATGTTATGGCTTACAAATAATACCGTCCGCCCACCTTTAGCTACTTCATCCATCTTACCCAGACATTTTTTTTGAAATTCGGCATCACCTACAGCTAATACTTCGTCTATTAATAATATTTCAGGATCTAAGTGGGCCGCTACAGAAAAGGCTAAGCGAACTCGCATTCCGCTGGAATAACGTTTTACGGGTGTATCAATGAATTTCTCCACACCGGAAAAATCAATTATTTCAGACAATTTCCCGTCAATTTCCTTTTTTGTCATTCCTAAGATGGTACCATTAAGATAAATATTCTCTCGTCCTGATAATTCTGGATGGAATCCTGTCCCAACTTCTAATAAACTAGCAACTCTACCATGTAATTCAACTTTGCCAGAAGTTGGGTGCGTAATCTGTGCTAAGATTTTTAATAAGGTACTTTTCCCTGCTCCATTGGCACCAATGATTCCTAACACTTCTCCCTGCTTTACTTCAAAAGAAATATCCTTCAATGCCCAAAGAATATCGTCGCTTTCATTATTATTTTCGTTAAATGATGTTAGCTTTTTTAATCGTTTTAAATTTTGAAAAGGGCTTTTCAATATAGAACCGAATGCCCCAAATAACGTATCCTTAGTCTCTTCTTTTAAACCGATTCTATATCGTTTAGATAAATTTTCTACTTTTATTGCGACATCTTTCATTTAGGCAATATCAGCGAAATATTTTTCCATACGCCTGAAATAAAAAGCACCTGAAATAAAAAAGATTAGTGCAACAACTGATCCTACCCCAATTAAATCCCATGGAATTGGATTTGTTTGTAATAGTATTGAACGAAATCCTTCTATAACCCCCACCATAGGGAAACATCCATAAATTAATCTAAATTGTTCCGGTACATTGCTCGCTGGATAAACTACAGGGGCAGCATAAATGAGCAACTGGACAAGAAAGCTCATGGCATAATTAATATCTCGATACTGGACCGCCATGGCCGTCAGCCACATGCCCATCCCTGATGCGGTGATCATCATGATTAAAATCAATAAGGGCAGGTAGATAATTTGAATTGATGGCATGAAACCAAAGTAAACCATCATCAAAAGAAGAATCACAAAGGCAATTCCAAAATCGACCAGTTTTGACATGACGGGGGCAATGGGTATGACCAACCTGGGGAAATACACTTTAGTCATCATACCAGATGCACCTAATAAACTTCCACTGGCCCCTGTTAATGCCCCTGAAAAATAGGTCCATGGTACGAGCGCAGTATAGCTGAAAATGGCATAGGGAACGCCATCAGAATTAATCTTTGCAAGTTTTCCAAAAACAATGGTAAAAACAATCATACTAAATATTGGCTGAATTACTGCCCAACCAATACCCAATACAGATTGGGCATATCTTGTTTTTATATCACGCCAAACTAAAAAATAAAATAAATCCTTATAGCGCCAAAGTTCTTTCCAATCAATGGGTTGCCAGCCAGATTTTGGCTCAATAATGGTTAAATTCTTTGAATCAGCTATACGCTAAATACCAATCTATGAATTTGGGAATTCCTTCAACTATCTTTGTTGTGGGAGTATAATTTAACTTTTCTTGCGAATGTTTTATATCGGCAAATGTTCTCTTTACATCTCCCGGCTGCATTCCTTCAAATTTAATATCCGCCTTTTTTCCAATTTCGCTCTCGATTAATCCAACCATCTCCATCAAATCTTCGGAGTTATTATTTCCCAGATTAAAAACTTCACATGGATAATTTTTTTCTATAGCTGCTCTTGTCCCAGTAATGATATCTTCAATATATGTGAAATCCCTTTCCATTTTTCCATGATTAAAGACAGAGATTGGTTCTCCTTTTGATATTTTATCAGCAAAAATGTACATGGCCATGTCTGGTCTGCCCCAGGGCCCATAAACCGTAAAAAATCGTAGCCCAGTTGTATTTAGACCAAATAAATGGCTATACGAATAAGCCATCAATTCATTTGATTTTTTAGTGGCTGCATAAATTGAAATGGGACGATCAACACGATCATCAACAGAAAATGGAATTTT
>Ga0209047_1003221_pt1 | contig 10394 bp, 11 predicted proteins | sample SaaInlV_165m_DNA_3_FD_184681 | JGI IMG/M metagenome (GOLD analysis project Ga0209047, IMG submission 184681) | Marine microbial communities from expanding oxygen minimum zones in the Saanich Inlet - Saanich Inlet SI037_S3LV_120m_DNA (SPAdes)... | ecosystem: Environmental > Aquatic > Marine >...
AAATTTCAGTTAATGTTGAAAAATCAATATGTTCCATTACTAAATTAGGATTCTTGTTAATCTTTGAACTTATTATTCTTGGAGTCATGATTTTTATTTGATTTGGAATTAAATTGTACCAGTTGATCTCATTTTTTAATTTCTGAATATTTTGACTTTTCTTTGTAACAATCCCATTTTTTTTATCTAATTCTAAATAATTAAAAAATCTACTTTGAAGTAATTCCTTTTTTGAACTAAAATAATTATTTCGATGTCCGACATCATACCAGTTTGGTTCTATTTTTACTGTAATTTTATTATTTTTTTTATATTCTTCTAAAAGTGAGCTTATTTCTATTTTTTTACGATGTAGATATTTTTTTGAAATATTTTTTAATATTTTTACACTAGAAAAAAAATATACACCTACTAATGCAGAAAAATCAATTCCTACATTCAATTCTTTTTTCTTATCATAAATTGATTTTATTTTCCCGTTTTTTGTTTCAACGATACACCACTTACTACTATCTAAAAATTTTTTTGAGGATATAACAAAATCTTTCTGTTTATCTATGAATCTAAAATAATCCTTGTTGATTACTGTATCTCCAAGAACTACTAATAATTTCTCTTCTTTGATCTTTTTCAAAGCTTTTATGATTGAATTTCCTGGAGATTTTTTCCAATCTATTTCAATAAAATCAATTTTTAATTCATCGTTATATCTATAGTTTAGAATTTTCATTAAATTATTTTTATTATATCCTACGGTTATTCCAATTTTATTATATCCATGACTAATTAGATTATCAATTGTACTGAAAATTACTGGCTTTCCATTAATAGGAATAAGACCTGAAGAAATTTTTCCAAAAAATTTTTTCATTTCTTTTGGAATTTCCCCTCCAGATAAAATTAACACTTTAGTATTATTCTTATTTTTTTCCAATTTTTAAACCTCAAATTTTTTTATGTCTTCTGGTGTTCCTAAAGCAACAAATTCATCTGCAACATCCACTGTAATTTTTTTCCCTTCTTTTATCAAAATATTATATAATTCTGAAATATAAAATTCATTTTTTGTTAAAATATTTTTTTCTATTGCATATTCTGCAGATTTTATAAAATCACTACCTTTAGAAAAAATATACATACCTGTAGATGCAAAATTTGAAATCACTTTTTTCTCTTTAGTTCTTATAACCTTGTCATCATTATCTATTTCAACAAAACTATATTTTGGATCCTTTGAATTAAAAATTCCTAAAATACCGTCAATTTTTTGATTTCTCATTGACAATAATCGTGATTTTAATCTAATTGATTTGAAATAAGTGTCGTTGTTAAAAATTAATAATGCTCTATCATTATTAATTTCTTTTTTACAACTCAAAACAGTTTCTGCTTGACCTCTTGTATTTTTTGACAATAACAGTACTTTAAATTTTGTATTGGGAAATTTTTTCATGATTTTTTTAATAAATTCTTTTACTCTAAAATTTTGCTCATCACTTTTTCTTATTATAAAAAATACTTTATGTGCAAAATCTAACGGTAAACTTTGAATTGCCCATTCTAACAATGTCTTGTTTTTTGTTTTTATCATAAATTTTGGTTTATTGAACTTAGAATTTTTAAATCTTTTTCCTTCTCCACCCATTGGTATGATAAAATTTAATTTAATACCATCCATTTTTTCTTTTAATTTATCTGAAGAATCAAAAGATAATCCCAAATCATCAATATACATATCTGCATGTGGTTTTCCAAAAATTAATTCATCATATTTTACATTATTTTTTTTTAACCAATCTTTTGTAATTTTACCCACTTTTTTTATAACTTCATCAACATTACCATTACATGTACGCATATGTCTTCCTGTATGGATAATAATGTGATCTCCATTACTATGTAATTCATTTACTAGTTTTATAACATCTAATTTTGGCTTAACTTCTCCATATGACTCACTTGGTTTTTTTAATTCACAAATAACTCCATCTAAATCAAAAACTATGCGCATATCAGTTAATCCCTCTTCATGTTTTAAGAATTTTGTTGTGGATAGTTCTAAAGTAAAAAGCCTCAGTTGGAGACCACTAACCATGGTTAAACAAAGAATCAATGAAACATTGAATTATTTTTAAATTAAGTATTTGAATTAATTATTTTTTAAATATTTTTCAAACGAAGTGAACCTAAACTCTTTTAAGATTTTACTCATTTTATTCATTGATTTTTCTAAATTATGATATGTTATGAAATAATCCATTTTTGACATTGATATTCTAGGCATATATTGTGGAGTTAATTCCCACGAATGAATGTAAAGAGTTGCTGGAATGTTCTCTTTTTCATAATCTTTAATTGCATTTTTAATAATTTTTGTGGGTAATGTTCTAAGATAAAATCCTCCTGCCGCTGGAATTTTTTTACCCATGAATTTTGTAGCAAGTAAAGGAAATTCCTTTATTATTCCATCTGGATTATTTTCTTTCAAATTATTACTGGAAATAAAATATGGCTTTTTTTCTGCATTATTCATTCCATACATCTTAGTTTTTACAGGCATGATACTACTGTCATACACATATCCAAATTCCTCTAACACATCAATAACCCATGAACAATTTTCATTTAAAGAAAAAGTTGGAGCACGGAACCCTTTAGAACAATTATTTGTTAATTCATTAAATTTTTTTATCTCATCTCTAAATTTTTCTTTATTATAATTTTCATCATCTAATCTATTATGAAACATGGTATGAAATCCAATTTCGTGACCCTGTGAACTAATTTTATCTAATATCTCCGGTTTTTTTTCTAGGATCTCTCCAACAATAAAAAATGTTGCATAAGTTTCATTTTTTCTTAACCAATCAAGAATACTATCTAACCCATTTGTAACTTTGAGTTCTTTGTCTTCATTTGTTAGATATTTTTGAATTAATTGTGGATGAAACCATTCTTCAAAGTCTATTCCTAAAATATTCATTATTCTCTCCTTGATTTATAATATTCTTGATATTTTTTGTTAACCAATTTTTTTGACAACTCTTGCTGGATTTCCAATAGCAACACAATTTTCTGGAATATCTTCTGTAACTACACTTCCTATAGATATCATTGCATTTTTCCCAATAGTTACCCCTGCAGTAATAATGCAACCTGGATTAACAACCGCACCAGAATCTATTTTTACTTTTTCTACTCTTCTTGGGTATTTTTCTTTTAGATTTTTATTGGCAGTGGGATTGCTATGTGCAAAGATCATTACATTTGAACCAATTGTAACATTATCCCCGATGAAAATTAATTCAGGATAAACAAGATCTATCAAAACATAGGGTGAGATATGACATGAATTTCCTATTTTTACTCCTCTCTTCTTTTGTGATGAAATACAAATACCTGGATGAATTGATGAATACGCAATACTATGAAAAAACCATGAACTAAGAAGTTTAAGTTTTAATTTCATTTTTCCAGAAAATCCAGAAAATCCATAATAATCCATCACTTCTTTTTCGTTTATAGAAAAAATATCTTTATTTTGCATATTTGTTTGAGATAAAAAAACTTGGATCTTAAACTTTACTGATTAATTTTCAAAAAATAATTTTGTTTAGGCGTATTATTTTCAAAAAAATTCAAAAATATTTAAGGATATGAAATTGTTATCTACTAAATTGGAAGAAAAAAAACTCTCTTATTACTTGGAAAAATCAAGAAATCTATTAACTGAGAAATTTGATAAAAAATTAAGAATTGCTATTTTGAATAGTTTTACAATAAATGGATTAGAAGAAACACTTAGAGTGAAATGTGCCGATGAAAAAATTCAATGTATATCTCACGTTGGTGGATATAATCAATACATTCAAGAAATTCTTGATGAAAATAGTAGCTTATATTCATTTAAACCTGATCTTACATTTTTAATTCTTGATGTAAGAACTATTTTTGGAAAAAATTATTTTTTTTCATATGATATTTCAGTTGAGAAACGTAAAGAGTTTGTAAAAAATAAATCTAATGAATTAATCAATTTAATAAAGTCGTTTATAAAAAAATCAAACTCTAAATTTGTAGTTACTAATTTGTTAATACCATCATACACTTCTTTTGGTATATTGGAAACAAAATATGAATATGGATTTCATGAAATGATTCGTGATTTTAATTATATTCTTTCTTTTAATTTAAGAAATGAATCAGGAGTTTACGTATGTGATTTTGATCAATTTGTAAAAAAATATGGGGAAAAAAATGTTTTTGATTATAGAAAATATTTTTTGGGAGATATTAAAATTTCGTTGGATCATATTCCAATTTTTGCAAACGAATTGATGGGTTACATTAAACCAATGATTAGTAAAAATAGAAAATGTATTGTATTAGATCTGGATAATACTCTCTGGGGTGGAATCGTTGGTGAAGATGGATTTGAGGGCATTTCTCTAGGTCCTACTTATCCTGGTAATTCTTTTGTTGAATTTCAGCGTATTCTACTTTCATTATGGAAGAGAGGAATAATTCTTGCAATTAATAGTAGAAATAATCCTGATGATGCACTTCAAGTAATTCGGGAACATCCTTACATGATTCTTAAGGAAGAACATTTTGCTAGCACTAGAATCAATTGGAATGATAAGGCAACGAATCTTAAAGAAATTAGTAAAGAACTCAATATTGGGTTAAGCAGTATGGTGTATTTTGATGATGATCCAGTTAATCGTGAATTGATTAGAAGTATTATGCCTGAAGTTTTGACTATAGAGTTATCAAATGATCCTTCATTATATGCTCAAAGTTTAACAGAATTAAATGATTTTAATATTTTACAAATTACTGAAGAAGATTTTAATCGTGGTCAAATGTACACACAACAAAAATCTAGAATTGAACTAGAAAATAATATTTCTAATCTTGATGATTTCTTACAACATTTAGAAATTAAAGTAAATATAAAAACTGCAAGTAATTTTACTATTCCAAGAATTTCCCAATTGACTCTTAAAACAAATCAATTTAATCTTACAACAAAAAGATATCAAGAAGAAGATATTAAAAAATTTGCAAATTCTTCAAATAAAATAGTTGGTTGTGCTCAAGTAGAAGATAAATTTGGTGATAATGGTATAACATCTGTTTTTATTATAAACAAGGATAGTTCTTTAGAGTGGTCAATTGATACTTTTCTTCTTAGTTGTAGAGTTATGGGAAGGAAAATTGAAAATGCAATTTTATCAAAAATTTTGCAAAAAGCAAAAAATGAAGGTGTCCAAAAAGTTATTGGAAATTATATTCCTACAAAAAAAAATATACCTTGTGAAAATTTTTTGGCTGAGAATGGTTTTAAAAAAGAAAATAATATCTGGTCATATTCATTGGTAAATACAATTAAAACTCCTCAACATATTGAGATAATACATGACGAATAGTAACAAACTGTACGATATATTGTCCAGAGTCTTTTCTATTTCTATTGAACAAATATCTGACGATTCTGGACCTGAGGATATTGAAAGATGGGATTCATTTAATGCTTTAGTGTTGATAGATGAACTTGAATCTGAATTTTCTATACAATTTACAATATCTGAAATTACAGACGTTTCTACAGTATCTGATATAAAACGACATTTACGAAACCATGGAATTACTCTAGATGACTGATATTCCTTGTGATTTTACATTTGATTCAATACAAATTGGCCAGAAAAAAAATTTCTCCCAAATTATTACTAAATCATTAATTGATGATTTTGCTAAAATTTCTGGAGATTTCAATCCACTTCATATGAATGATGAATATGCATCTGATACTATATTTGAGAAACGTGTTTGTCATGGAATGTTATTGGCGTCTTTTTTTTCAAAACTTATAGGCATGTATTTACCTGGCAAAAATGCATTATACTTTTCTCAATCATTACAATTCAAATCACCTTGTTTTATAGATGATAAAATTATTGTGCAAGGGGAAGTATTGGATAAAAGTAATTCTACTAGAATTATTACAGTAAAAACAACTATTGAAAAAGATTCTGGTATATGTTTAGTAGATGGTCAAGCTAAAGTTATTGTGAGGGAATACATTGCTTAGCAAAAAGAGAATTCTTGTAACTGGAGCAAATAGCAAAATTGGTTCATCTATTTCCAAAACGTTACTTGAAAATAATGCAAATTTAATTTTATTTTATCATGAAAACCATGATTCTATTGATATATTAAAAAAATCATTTAATTCTTCATGTGAGTCATATAAAGTTGATCTGTTGGATGATTCACAAATAACAGATACTATTACAAGTGTTCTAAAGAAGGGCGAAATTGATTGCTTCATTCATTGCGTAAGTCTTCCATTTACCTTAAAAAATATTTTAGATCTCAAATGGGAGAATTTTTTAACTAATATACACTTGCAAACAAAATCTTTTTTAAAAATTTCACAATTAATCATACCCAAAATGAAAGTTAAAAAATATGGAAAAATTGTAAGTATAATCTCTACATCTGCTTTAGGAAAACCCCCTAGTAACATGAGTGATTATGTTGTCAGTAAATACTCTCTTTTAGGAATTTCTAGGTGCTTGGCAATTGAAGTGGCCAGGTTCAATATCTCTGTTAATTGTATTTCTCCTTCTTTTATTGAAACTAATCTTACCAAAGTTCTTCCCTCAAAATTTAAAGAAATTTCGTTAAATCAAACTCCTTTGGGGCTGGAAATTACTCCTCAAAATGTTGCTGATACTACTCTTTTTCTATTATCTAAGAATTCAGATAATATTACTGGTGAAAATATAGTTGTGTCTGGAGGGCAGACATTTCATTAAAATATAATTAAAAATGATAGAACATCTAAAAATAGGTACAGATTTAGTAGATATTTCACGATTTCAGAAAATTCCAATTTCATCAAAATTTAGTTTTTACAAGAAAATATTTCTTCCATCAGAAATAAAATATTGTTCAAAATTTAAAAATCCATATGAGCACTTTGCTGGAAAATTTGCTGTAAAAGAGGCAGTAAAAAAATCTATTAACAAAAAAGTTTCATTTTTAGAAATTGAAACATTTCATAAAAATTCTAAACCATTTGTAAAGATACATGGAAAATATAAAAATCAATTTACATTTGACGTATCAATTAGTCATGAGCAAAATTTTGCTTTAGCTGTAGTTTTATCATTCATAAATTAATTTACAAAATTTTTTTTTTTGCTTTAACACTTAATTTTTCTAAAATTGAATTAAAAATTTTATTCATATTTCCATTAGCAACATTTTCTGGAACAAAAATTTTATCAGGAAATTTTTTAATTAATTCTTCATCTGGAATAATTTTTTTATTTTCTAATTCTAAATATTTTTTTTCAATATGTTTTTTATTTCTTTTAATATCTAATTCAGCTTTAATTTTTTCCCGTAAAAATCCTTTGGAGATATAAAAAATCCATACAAGAAAATCAACTACTAATAATTTTATTCTTATTTTTTTATATGTTTCTTTAGAAAAATGAGTTAAAAGACAATACTTTCTATTTCGTTCTAACCAATAGAATTTTTTTGCACTCCATTTTAAAATATAACTTTCTGCATGAAATATTTTTACATTTGGAACAAAATAGGAATTAATTCCTAATTGTGAAGCTCTCCAACCTAAATCTAAATCATCATGATAAAGAAATAGAAATGGATCAAGTAATCCAATTTTATCTAAAACTTTAGATGATGTAAAGAGACAAGTGCCTGATGCATATCCAATTTTTTTTATTTCATTAAATTGATTATTATCTTTAATTCCTTTATGTCTAGCAAATCCAAATCCAAAAAGATGAATCATATTACCCGTACTTTGTAATATTTTTTCTTCATAAAGTGATAGAATTTTTGGTTGATATAGTGCATCACCAAATTTTGCATGTGCAATCAAAAATTCATTTAACCAATCTGGTTCTACAATTGTATCTGGATTTAAAATTACTATAAATTCTCCTTTAGCTTTTCTTATTCCAATATTATTTCCTTCACAATATCCAAAATTTTCTAAATTTTCAATTAATTGAATTTTATCAAAGTGTTCCTTACATTTTTTGTGACTACCATCTGTTGAAATATTATCAACTAGTATAACTTCATAATTTTCATATTTTGTTTGAAAGACTGAATTAACACAATTAAAAATTAAATCACCTGCATTGTAATTTAGAATAATTATGCTTATCAGGGGTTTTTCTTTTTCCATATCTTCTCAATTTAACTAGTTTTTCATATTAAAAAATTAATCATTCTAAAATAATACTTTTGTACCTTCACCTAGAAGAAAAATTTGCTCATTTTTTATATTATTTTCTTTAATAGTGGAATTTGATGAAATAATACTATTTCTTAAATTTACATTTTTTCCAATTTCACAATTATTCATTATGATTGAATCTCTAATTATTCCTCCTGAAACTATACACTCATCTCCAATACTAGTATTTGGTCCAATAATTGCACCTCCTGATATTTTACATTTTTTTCCAATTATTACTGGACCGTTAATTTTTACTTGATCATTAAGACATGTTTCATTACCTACTGAAACATTACCTTCAATTATGATTGTTGAATCTTTTTCTCCTTTAAATTCTGGAATTAAATTTTCTAAAATAGCTTTATTTGCATTAATGATATCTTCAGGAGTACCTGTATCTTTCCAATAATGAGTAATTATTTTGTATGCAATAGAATGTTTTTCATTCAATAACATATCTAGTGCATCTGTAATTTCTAATTCATTTCTCCATGATGGTTTTAATCTTTTAATGATATCAAAAATAATTGGAGTTAAAAAATAAATCCCTGTTACTGCTAAATTTGTTGGAGGATTTTTTGGTTTTTCAATAATTTTTTTAATTTGTCCATTTTTTATATCTGCAATTCCAAATCTACTTGGATTATCTACTTCACATAAAAGTATTGTAGCTGCATTATCTGATTTTTCAAATTCAATACTAAATTCCTTAATTGATTTTTGAATAATATTATCTCCTAAAAATACTAAAAATTTTTCATTACCAATAAAACCTTCACATAGACTAATTGCATGTGATATTCCACGTGGAAAATCTTGTAAAATATAATTAATTTTTACTCCAAATTGGTCACCATTACCGTAATATTCTTTAACTTTTTCTGATCCTATTCCTCCTATAATAATTGCAATTTCTGTTACTCCTGCACTCTTCATAGATTCAATACAATACTCAGACATCGGTTTATTGGCAATAGGCAATAGTTGTTTTGGACCTGTATGTGTTAATGGTCTCAGTCTTGTTCCGTGACCTCCATGAAGTAAAATTCCTTTCATATTACAACGAATAAAATCTCTCTTAATAAAATAATTCTATTTTTTCCATGGTGTATGCTCAAAAATGCTTTCGGATAAATTTTCCCACCATTTAGAATTATTCAAATACCAATTTACAGTATTTTCTATTCCTAATTCAAAATTAGTTTTAGATTTCCAACCTAATTCATTTTGTAACTTATTAGAATTCATACTATATCTAAAATCATGACCAGGTCTATCATCTACAAATTCCATTAAATCTTCAGATTTATCCATTATCGAAAGAATTTTTTTAATGATAGTTAGATTATCAATTTCATTTCCAGATGAAATATTATAAGATTCTCCAGATTTCCCATTATGCAAACAAGATAAAATTGCATCACAGTGATCAGTAACATATAGCCAATCACGTAAATTTTTACCTGTACCATAAATAGGAATTTTTTTATTATTTTTTGCTAAAAGTAATGTTTTTGGAATTAATTTTTCAGGAAATTGTCTTGGACCATAATTATTTGTACATCTAGTTATCAAAGTATCACAATCATATGTAATGTGATATGAATTTACTAACATCTCTGCACATGCTTTAGTAGCAGCATATGGACTAGAAGGATTATATTGAAAAGTTTCTGATGCTGATTCTATATCAAGACTACCAAATACTTCATCAGTTGAAATTTGAAGGAATTTTTTTTTATGTTTTTTAATTGATTCTAGAATAGTGAAAACTCCATCTATATTTGATTTTAGAAAAGGTTTAGCATTAGCAATACTTCTATCTACAAAAGATTCTGCTGCAAAATTAATAACTGCATCACATTTAGATACTAAATTATCAACAATTATTGAATCATTGATGTTACCTTTAACAAATTCATAATTATTGTAATTTAAAATTGCATCTAAACTTAATTTATTAGAACCATAAAATCCTGCATCAAGATTAATAATTTCAAATTTTGGAAAATTTTTTAATGTATGTAAAATAAAATTACTTCCAATAAATCCATCCCCTCCAGTTACTAACAATTTCATAATTTATTACAAAATTATATTC
>Ga0209047_1003228_pt1 | contig 10372 bp, 10 predicted proteins | sample SaaInlV_165m_DNA_3_FD_184681 | JGI IMG/M metagenome (GOLD analysis project Ga0209047, IMG submission 184681) | Marine microbial communities from expanding oxygen minimum zones in the Saanich Inlet - Saanich Inlet SI037_S3LV_120m_DNA (SPAdes)... | ecosystem: Environmental > Aquatic > Marine >...
AACTTGGATCAAATTTCTTTAAACTATGTACGATAAAGATTGCACCAATTACAGCTCTTAATCCCCAGTGGGTTATATCGTGTAGTGTGTTTCCTTTTAGAACTGCTTCTGTGTTCATGAGTCATTCCTTTTGAATTTGATTAAAAGGATTTATCCAAATTAAAACCAAAGTTGGGAGAATTTTTTAATAATTTACCAACAAAATTATTTCAAATTGAATCTAAAACTATTAACTCCAATTACAATTATTGGCATTATTCTTGTGGTGGTTGCAATTTCATTTGAAGATAATTCTATACCTGGTGTAATTTTTGCAAATTCTGGTGAATCTCAAAATTTTGAACCTCTTGAACTTGAAATAATGGAAACAAATGGTGTCAAACACCTCATCCCACTTGATAAAATCAAAGGAGGTGGCCCACCAAAAGATGGAATTCCATCAATTGATAATCCTGTATTTACAAATGCCAAAGATGCTAATTTTATGTCTGATTCTGATACTGTGATTGGATTAGACATTAATGGTGAAACAAAAGCATACCCTCTCTTTATTTTGGTTTGGCATGAAATTGTAAATGACATTGTCAGTGACACTCCTGTATCTGTAACTTATTGTCCTCTTTGTTATACCAATCAAGTCTTTGAACGAATAATTGATGGGAAAACAGTTGAGTTTGGAACTTCTGGAAAATTATACAATAGTAATTTGTTGATGTATGACAGACTTACTGAATCTTATTGGAGTCAAGCACTTGGAATGGCAGTTACAGGTGAACTAACTGGGTATGAACTTGATTTGGTTCCCTTTGATGTTATTACTTGGGGGGATTGGAAAATTTTACATCCTGACACTCTGGTACTAACTACTGATACAGGACACTTGCGTTCGTATGCAACTGATCCTTATGGAAAATATTACACTGAACCACGAATAATGTTTCCAGTAGGAGTACAGTGATGACAGAATACATCCAAAAGAAATAATTCTTGGATTCAATCAAGATGAAACATACAAAGCTTACAAACAAAATGACATTGAATCAAACGTTATTGTAAATGATTTCATTGGTGATACTTCTGTAATGTTGGTTTCATTATATTCTCAAAACTCTCGTGCTTTTGAGAGAACCGTTGATGGAGTGGTTTTAAATTTTGAATACTCTGATGGTATTATTTTTGATACACAAACAAATTCACAATGGAATTATGATGGAGTGGCAGTTTCTGGTGAACATGAAGGAAAACAATTGAAAAGAATGGCAATTGAGCCTGGATTTTGGTTTGCATGGGTTGCATTTCATCCTGATACTCTAGTTTTTGGTGTTGATTAGTGAAACCGATTCCAAAAGCAATTCTGGTTGGGGTAATTACGATAGTAGTTTATCTAACTGTAGTTGTAATTACAACTCCTGCATTAGAGCCATATGATGCAATTAATGCGGCATTTCAACTAAACTCTATAGTAATTATTGGAATGGGAATTGGAATTGGATTGCAGATTTTCTTATCTGAGAAAAGCAAACTCTTGGGTTGTAAATTAAATGTAAAGAAAAAAGCATTTGGTGGAAATTCTGGAAGTGTAGCTACTACATCCTTTTTTTCATTTTTCTCTCTAGTTCCACTTGGTTGTTGTGGTTGGTGGCTCTATGCGTTATCATTACTTCCAGGAATTGTTGGCACTGGTGTGTCTGCAGTGCTAATAGAGTATAGCCAAGTTTTAGCATATGCTGGATTGGCAATAATTTTTGGTTTTGCAGGATTCACTGCAATGAAACTAAAACGAGAACTAAAGTTACAGTCACTTGATCTTAATTGAGAATGCCAAAAGTTCTCCTTTATTTTTTGTCAAGAATCTTGCCATTTTAGAGAAAAATCCATATTTTTTGTCTCTTCGTTTTACTGCATCTTTTGTTTTTTCTTCATCTAAAATTTCTGCAACTCCTGAATTCCATTTTCCCTTAATGGTTCCTTTAATTGCACATGTTGCAATTTTTACTTGGGTATTATTTTTGAGACGCTTTACTTTTCCTGTTTGATCTCGAGTTACTACAAAAATTTGATTGTCTTTAATTGTAAACCATACTGGGGTTCTAACTGAATCTCCATTTTTCTTATATGTTTCAACTGAGATGTATTTTTCAGATTCAATTTCTTCCAAGTACTTCAATATTTAGTCATGATTTTTGAATCATTTAGGTCTATTCTTGAGTTTTCTGATGATTTTTTTTATTTGTCTATACGCTAAAACTGGTGGAATACAATATGGACATCCTATTTGTGTAATTGAACAACAGCAATAACATTGACATTTTCCTTTTTCATGATTACATTCTTGACAATTCATATTTTTTACTCCTAGGTTTTGATCTTAACCTTGTTTTACAACATGGACATGTGTATTCTTCAGTAAAGAAAAACAATGCACACAGTGAACACCATTTTTGGCCAATCTCATAACGTAAATTATTTGTAAATCTATCTGATTTTAGACGTTCACATAACCCATTACATACTTGTACCATGAAGAAATTAATTCAAAAATCTATTTAAGATAATTTCCAAATTCTTAATTCTTATCTCGCGTTATTTCATCAAATACGCAAGTCGCAGTAAGATCTCCTGTAACATTAACCATAGTTCTAATCATATCTAAAATTCTATCTACAGAAAGCAATAACAAAATTCCAACTGGAGGAATACCAACTGTGATGAGTATTGTTGATAAGACAATTACACCAGCTCCTGGTACTGCAGGAGTTCCAATAGATGCTAACAGTGATGTTATAATTATAACTAGAATTGATATCATACTCAATTCTATTGCAAAAAGCTGTGCCAAAAAGAAGACAGCTATGACTTGATACAAGGCAGTACCGTCCATATTCACAGTAGTTCCTAATGGGATGACAAATTTTGAAACTTTAGGATCTACTTTCAAATCTTCTTCTGCAGTCTTTAATGTTACAGGCATTGTTGCCATTGAACTAGCTGTTGAGAAAGCCAAAGTTTGTGGATTACGGAATTTTGAAAATGTAGCAGATATTGATCTTTTTGCTACAAACTTTAAGATTAATGCATACACTAACAACATAATTCCAAGACCTAGCACAACTGTAACCATGTACACTCCCAATCCCACCATTGTTCCTATGCCTACTGTAGCTACCATTCCAATGATCAAACCAAAAACAGCAAACGGTACAATTTTCATAGAAATAATTAGAATATGTAATGTGATTTTTTGAACTGATTCTAGTAAATCTAGTAATGGTTTGATTGATTCTTTTGGAAGAGCTGCCATTGCCAGTCCAACAATTACTGCCATTATCAGAATACTAAACATCTGTCCTTCAAGATATGATGAAATTGGATTTCTTGGAATTATGTTAGATATTGCACTTGGAACATCTTCTAGATCAAAACCTTCTGTAACTTGCAAATCTTCTTCTGAAATGTCATGAGCTTCTTGAAGTGCAGTAAGATCAAGAATACTTCCTGGTGCAATAATTGATGCAAGAAGTACTGCTACAAGAATTGAAATCGTTGTAGTGATTACAAAATAAACTCCAATCCCCAATCCTAGAGTTTTCATTTTCTCTTTTGCTCCTAAATTAGTAATGGCAACTACAATTGATGCAAAAATTAATGGAACAATGATCATCATGATTAAACTCAAAAATATGTTGGCAGGAATTTTTAGATATGATGAAAGAGAACTTAATGTATCATCATCTACTCCAATTCCAACATCATCTCCTAAAGCCAACCCTACTGCTAATCCTAATAGTAATGAGATTACAACTTGAAGCCACAAGTTTTTAAAAATATAATTTTTTAATGTCATTTTGTATACTGTACTATTTTTAATCTGCTATTTCTACAATCGCATCAATCTCAGTCATAGAATCAAGTGGTAAACTTCCTGCTCCTAATGCAACTCTTGCATGTTTTCCTTTTTCTCCAAAAATCTCAAACATCAAGTCTGATGCTGGATTGATGACTTTGGGGTGTTGTGTGAATTCTGGAACTGAATTTACAAATCCAGATAGTTTAACGATTTTTGTTACTTTATCCAAACTTCCAGCTTCTCTTTTAATCTGAGCTAAAATGTTAATGGCACAACTTTTTGCTGATTTTTGAGCAGTCTCTAAATTTTCATCTGAAACTTTGCCTGTGTATGCTACTTTGCCATTTTCTAATGGAATTTGTCCTGATATGAAAAGTAGATTCCCTGTTTTTACTGCTGGAATATAATTTCCTGCAGGAATTGGAGCTTCTGGTAGTGTGATTCCTAATTCTTTGAGTTTTTCTTCAGACACAACGATGCGATGAGTTGGTCTGATTTTAGTTTATTGAATTTAACATTATTTTAAATATTTTAGAGTAAAATAATATGAAAAATTATTTTCATTCTTCATATTTTCCTCATTAAATATATTAGATAATTCATAATTTTTTAAATTCTTTAAAATACTATTGTGATATTCCTAATTTATGAAATCTCATCATAAAATTTCATCTATTTTTTTCATATTTTTACTTTTAATCTCATCATCAGGAACTTCCTTAAATCTAATACTTTTTGATTTTTTTGTACCTGCATATGCTGTAGATGGTGGAGTAATATCTCAAGAAATATCATTAGAGCATGATCACGTTAATGGTCGTTACAATTCTCTTGTCCAAGTTGACTCTGACACTTATGCATTAGCATATAATGGTCCTGCATCTAGAGGTACAATCAACACATTCACTATTCCTACTGATGGTAGTGCTATTACTGAAGTAATATCATTAGAACATAATTCATTTCAAACCCTTTTCAATTCTCTTGTCCAAGTTGACTCTGACACTTATGCATTAGCATATGAAGGCGATAGTGGAGATGGTTTTATCACTACATTCACTATTAATCCCACCACTGGTGCAATTACCGAAGTTGCAACAGAAGAACACGATACTGCTGATGGTACTTATAATTCTCTTATCAAAGTTGACTCTGACACTTATGCATTAGCATATACTGGTACTGGTGATGATGGTTTTATCAAAACATTCACTATTCCTACTGATGGCAGTACTATTACTGAAGTTGCAACATTAGAACACGATACTGCTGATGGTACTCATAATTCTCTTACCAAAGTCACCTCTAACACTTATGCTCTAGCTTATACTGGAACCAATAGTGATGGAATCATTACCACATTCACTATTCCTACTGATGGCAGTGCAATCACTGAAGTGACATCTTTAGCACACGCTACTGATACTGATGGGTGGGGAAAAGAAAATTCTCTTGTCCAAGTTGACTCTGACACTTATGCATTAGCATATGCTGGTGATAGTAATGATGGTTTTATCAAAACATTCACTATTTCTGAATCCGTAGTGGAAACTGAAACTACAGTTGCAGCAAGTGTCAGTAGTAGCGATAAAAGCGAAAGTTCTCAATACAAAGAAGAAAAAATGTTGAGAACACCTGATGAATCATTTTATTTTGAAGAAGCAGATTATTCAGAAATAGCATCAGAAAGTCTTGCTGTCCCCATTAATTCTGCTGTAATTGAGCCTGTAATTGAGACATTTGAGACAGTTTCAGCACCTGAAAAGGTGGAAGCAACACCTGAAGATACTTGATTCAAAATACTCACCAAGGTACTATCAAAATCAGACGATAAGGAAGATGATGCAAAAAAGATGGGCCTTGAATACAAGGACGGCGATGTCAGAGCATTGGTAATTTTAGATGATAACACTTCAGATACTGTGATAAATGAGATTAAAAAATATGCAAACATTGAATCTACAAACAGTGAATTAGTTCAGATAAATATTCCAATTGATGACTTGAATAAACTATACAAAATTCCAGACATTACCAAAGTACAACCAACATCAAAAGCAATTCAAAATATGTTATTTGGTCAAGGATACAAAGTAATTAATGCAGATATTCCACATGGGGTTGGTATTCAGGCAGATGATATTAAAATTGCAGTTTTAGATTTAGCTTTTAATGAGAATCATAATGAAATAGAAAGAAATGTTGTAGAGTCAAAAACATTCCGTCATGACTTTGATGGATTAAAAATTCCACTAGAAGGATTTGGTAATGAATCAATACATGGTACTGCAGTATCTGAAATTATAGTTGATGTGGCTCCCAAAGCAGAATTATACTTGTATACATTTGCATCTGAAGTTGAATTTTTAGATGCAATGGATTATGCAATTAACAAAGATGTTGACTTGATAACAATGTCTGCAGGATGGGTAAACTATCCAACTGATGGAAATAGTGAGATGACAAAAAAAGTAGAACAAGCAATTGATGCAGGAATTCCATTTGTAGTGTCAGCTGGTAACTATGCCCAAACTCATTGGCAGGGAAATTTTATAGATACAAATGAAAACAGTTGGCACGAGTTTGAAGGATTAGATGAAGGAATTTCAGTTGTTGCATCACAAAGTAGAGTGGATAGAGAAATTCCATTTATTTTGTATCTAATGTGGGATAGTCCATCTGGAGAAATTTATGATTTTGATTTATCAATGACTGATGAGGATGGTGCAGAAGTTGCATATTCTGCCAACTTGCAGGAAACTGATAATGCAATTAATTTTGAATATGTCTATTTTACGCCTGAAAATGCAGGAACATACAGTCTTGGGGTAAAGTATGGCGGAGATGAACCTTCTGATGCAATATTGGAAATTTTTAGTCCGTCTGATAAACTAGAATATCAAATTGCAGAAGGAAGTGTCAGTGTTCCAACTGATGCTAAAGGAATTATTTCAGTTGGTGCAATCAATTACTATGATTCAAGATTAGAACCGTTTAGCTCACAAGGTCCAACTAACAATTGTATGGCATCTCCAAGCTTGGTAGCACCTGATGCTGTAACTACAACTGCATATGGTGATACGCCATTCTTTGGAACATCAGCTGCTGCTCCTCATGTTGCAGGAATGGTTGCATTAATGATTGACAAGGTACCTCAACTCACACCAACACAGATTCTATCAGAACTTACAACATTTTCTGATACTGATTTTGAATCCTATGTAAATTTAGAAAATATGTTTGGTGCGGGACTTGCTGATTCAAAATTCATCTTGGAATTAGATGAGATTGTACATGTAGCAGAAACCCCAGATGGTTGTGAATCTGGAAATTATGGTGGTGACTTTAGAATGGGTAACTCTGACCAGCAAAGCAAGTTTGCAGTTGCAGGAATTATCTCACAACAAGGAATTACACTAGATGATGTTACACCAGAAATTATAGTACCGCAATGGATAAAATCAAATGCTGGATGGTGGGCAGATGGCACTGTAACTGATGAGACATTTGTTAACGCATTAGAATTTTTAATAGAGCAAGAAATTATTGACATGCCAAAGACTGCTAACATTTCTGAAGCACCAAAAGACAAAACAAAATACGAGTTTGAGGTAATTGAAGAAACCATTCCAATTCCTGACTGGATTAAAAGTAATGCTGGCTGGTGGAGTGATGGCTCAATTGGTAATGAGACGTTTATTGATAGTATAGAGTATTTGATAAAACAAAAAATTATTGATGTAGGCTAGTTTTTAGTTATTTTGATGAGGACTTTTTCTCCTTTTTGGGAGTTGTTTTGATAAATTGTTCTTGTTTTGTAACCTTGTTTTTGAAGACAGCCTTCTAGAACTGATGCCCAAGGAAGTGAATGCCCGCTGTTTAATTTTGATTCTATTGTAATATTTTTGTTGTTTGCCTCAAAATTCACATGTCCTGAACATGTAATTTGCAACACTGCATCCATGATTTCAATAATGTCATCAAGTGATTTTGATTTTAAGGTGACTCCATTTTTTTCTAATAATTTGAACATGTCATGTTCTATTTTTTTAGAAACCATTGCTGAATTTAGAATATGTGTTAGACCGTTTTCATTAATTATTTTAATTATTTTATAAATTTCCTGTGCCTCTGTTTTTGTCATATCTGCAAGAGCTTTAGTTTTTATTGCATTTTTCCACATGTTTGAAAATATTTTCTCTTGATTAATTCCTAGTATTTCAGTTGATGAAAAGATTGCACCTTTCCCATTAGTGTTATCTACTATTAGTAATTCAGTTTCATCAAAAATAAAACAATTTTGTGTAATCTCTGTTGCTCTGATTTCAACACCGTCTGGAATTTTTCTATATAATTCTGAACATATTTGTCCTGGTGAAATTAACACTTTGACATCTAAATTCCTACGTAACACTGATAGTATCTGTTCTTTACACTCTGCTAATAATCCAAAACCCCATTGGTCAGTCATTATTTTAATTGATGATTTTGAACCCTCAATCATAGTTTGGAGTTGATCAACAACACTATTTGCTCCAATGTGGAAATATCTTTTCTCTACTGATCCTCTTGATTTCCTACTTTCTTCACTTGCCTTTTTTAGATTCGATACTAGTGAATTCATTGCGTTTACTTTGTTAATTTGTTCATGGATTATTCCATCAAATGCATCTTCAGGTGCTATTGCAGTACACATTATTGGTTTACTTTTGGAAATTATCACTAATTTTTTATTTTCTAGTTTTAATAGAGTTGGATATATTTTCGTTCGTGGAATTTCTGAATAATATGCCAATTCACTTGCTGCAACTGTTCCTTTGGCAATAAGTGCCACATATGCCTGTGATTCGTATTTGCTTAATCCAAATTCTTCTAAACTGACAGTTAATGCATGCTCGTTGACCATGTTTTTACTTGCTTTGTTCTTAGGTAAAATCGAGAGCTAAATTCCTTTACACAAATACTCAAAAAAAATCAAAATTGTATCTGCTGGTAGGTGTCACTGTAGTTACTGAATTAATTGTGACATTGCCCTGATATACAAAATTTGAAGAATAATCTCCATGTTAGTTAATTGTTCTATTGATTCATCACCTTCAGAAAATATCTCTCATTCAGTTACACTTGTACCTAGATTGCAATATTCTCTTAATTTACTAAGTGAGATTATCGATATACTTGAAACAAAAAGAAATGATATTAAAAAATCAAATAATGATTTAACGTATGATTTTGATGAAGATGATGAATCTCATCGTAAAGCAATCAAATTAGAACAAAAGATGCTTTTTTCTTTAGATATTTTGTTACAAATCCAAAAAATAACTACATCTATCTCTGGAGTAACTAGTATTCCTGAGGTTCTACCATCGTCAATTCCAATTATTCGAACCATTAGTGCACAATTATTTGAAATCCTTCCTAATTGTAGTCAAAAATTATCTGAGTTATCTGTTCATTTAGGTAGTATTGTTTTAGATTCTGCAGCACTTACCTTAGCAAGCTTTGATTTTATTCAATCAAATAAAGAATCAGCACTTTTGCTTGATGAAGTAAAATTGATGGCAGACTGTAAAATAAGTAAGCAGTACCCTAATCTCGATTTTTTTAGATTATGCAATACTTGACATTGCTTAGCTCTAAAAGAAATTTTTCAAAAGACTTTGAGCGTATTAGGGCGATATCTTCAAAAATTGATAAAAAATTATCTGATGTTAGCAATTCTGATGAGGCTAAAATAGATAAACTCACTGTAGATGAACTACAGGATTTAGATAAAATCGTTGGAATTGCTGATTTTATGCTACAGAAATATTCTGATAAAAAAGAGATGAATTCTCTTCTAAAGTACTTTGTATCTATAATTTCTGATACTGGTAGTTCTGTAAATGATTTAGATGATGAAATTTCTGAATTGATAATTTCTGCTGAGGATTCTATTAACAAAGTAAAAGATATGCATACTAATATTTCTGATAAATCTGATTTTAAAAATAATTATCATGATGGCCCTGATTACAACAAGCATGAAACAAGTGCAATTAATTTAACCAATTTTGTTACAGAGATTAACCCAGTAGGATACCAAGCAAATTCTAAAGGAGATAACACTAGGTAATTACGATGAGTTTAGCACCCCAAGAATTAGAAAACACAGCAAGCAAACACGCTTCTGAGGCTATCAAATTTGATTCACAAGGTGCACGTGGTATGGCAATTACCCATTATCAGCATGCAATTGATGCATTGGTAAAATTATTACAACTTTATCCAAACAGTAAACTAAATCAAATTTACAAAGAACGATGTAACTCCTATCATACTAGAATCACTGCATTACAACAGGCTCATGGCGTAGAACCTGCAGTAGATCCTAAAGCCTCTGATGAGGAACAGAAAAAATCTGTCCAGAGACAAGAAAATGAAAATGATTTTGAAGAATTAATCATGAAAGAAAAACCTGATGTTACTTGGGAACAAGTAATTGGATTAGATGATGCTAAAAGTGCATTACGTGAATCTATT
>Ga0209047_1003234_pt1 | contig 10364 bp, 8 predicted proteins | sample SaaInlV_165m_DNA_3_FD_184681 | JGI IMG/M metagenome (GOLD analysis project Ga0209047, IMG submission 184681) | Marine microbial communities from expanding oxygen minimum zones in the Saanich Inlet - Saanich Inlet SI037_S3LV_120m_DNA (SPAdes)... | ecosystem: Environmental > Aquatic > Marine >...
AATAACTCTAATTTTATTTTTTTCATTCTTATCAACATCTTTTTCAGCTAAGGATATTAAAGATTTTGAAAAAATAGATTTATCTAAAGATCAAAAGTCTGGAAGATTTTTTGAAGATCAGCCTGATATAACTGACGAACATCAAATACACTTTATTTATTTACTGCCATCTGATGCTGAGGATAGAGAGCTAGATATCAATGGTAAAATGCAGGATATTTTGGAAAAAGCTAATGATGCAATGCTTGAGGCTACTAAAGTAAACAAAGGTTCAGGTGGCGAAGGTAAAAAATTTAGATATGATTATAGAGAAGATGGAAAACTAGATATCACTTTTATTAGAACGAGTAAGAACTGGAAAGAATTAAAAGATAACAGTGTTAATACCCAAATGGGACATTATTTTCACCAATTTGGTGGTTTCACAAATAAGAAGAAAACATATTTTTTATGGACCGATGTTAATGCTGGAAATCATGGTGGAGATGCTGGCGTTGGAATAGGTGGAATTTTTGTAAGAAGCAATGGTCATAACAATGAAGAAAGATTAACACAGATTAATATACATGAATTGTTTCATACTCAGCTAATGGGAATAAGATGTATTAAAGGTATGAAAAAAATTCACTACTCCGATCATTATAACGGTGGCACCGATCATATGCTAAGTGTCGGCTTTAAATTAAATAGAAATTTGTATACTCATGATATTGAAGGGTGTCCTCAGTTAATTGATAGTGTTTATCTAACTCCAACATCTAAAGATCCATATAATCCGTATGAAATTATGTGTGAAAGAAATCTTGGAAAGTACACACATCCAAAGCTAGTTAAGATTATGTCTAAAGCTGAAAAATCAAACAAGTGGTACAAGAATAGAATTGGACCAACTTGTAATTGGAGAAACTGGACTAATAAGTTTGACTGGTTTGGACCAATGAATTAATTATTGATAATTAATCTTTTAAGTAATAGCCTACAAAGATCATGGCTGTTAACTACAAATCAATCGCTAAAAATTTAAAGCTTGAAGGAAGAGCCTTTATTGATGGTAAATATGTTGAAGCTATTGATGGCGAAAAATTTGAAAATATAAACCCTGCAACAGGCGAAGTCCTTTGTGCAGTTTCAAAATGTAATCATAAAGATGTTGATCTAGCAGTTAAAGTTTCAAGAAAAGCTTTTAATAGTGGAATTTGGTCCAGAACATCTCCAGAGTTTAGGAAAGATGTCTTACTGAAATTTGCAGAATTATTAAGACAAACTGGTGAAGAAAATTCAGTTCTTGAATGTGTGGATACTGGAAAATTAATTGGAGATTGTATTAATGAAGTTGCAAATGACGCGCCAATGCATTTCCAGTGGTATGGAGAATTAATAGATAAAGTATTTGGTAAAGTTGGACCAACAGAACCATCGTTAACTAGTTTAATTGTTAAAGAACCAATTGGTGTTGTTGCTGGAGTTGTTCCATGGAACTTCCCTTTAATGATGGCAGTTTGGAAAATGGCACCAGCGTTAGCTGCAGGATGCTCTGTTATAATTAAACCAGCAGAAGACACACCTTTAACTGCAATTAGAGTTGCTCAAATTGCTAAAGAAGCAGGTATTCCAGATGGAGTTTTAAATATAGTACCTGGCTTTGGCGATGTGGGAGAAGCACTGGGTAGACACAATGATGTTGATGCAGTTTCATTTACTGGCTCAACAGAAGTTGGAGGACTGTTCATGAAATATTCTGGTGAAAGTAATTTAAAGACAATTGGTTTAGAGATGGGTGGTAAAAGTCCGTTCATCGTTTTAGAAGATGCAAAGATTACAGATAATTTAATTGATAATGCAATTAATTCTGCCTTTTGGAATGGTGGACAGAACTGCTCTGCAAATATGAGGCAAATAATTCACACTAAAGTTAAAGATGAATTTTTAGATAAAGTTTCCAAAAAAGTAAAAGATCTTAAAGTAGGAGATCCTTTAGATCCAAGCTCTAATATGGGATCAATGATTTCTAAAAAACATCTAGCAACTGTTGATGGGTACATTCAAAAAGGAGTTGATGAAGGTGCCAAATTATTATTTGGAGGAGTTTCAAGTAAAGATCAAAAAGGCTTTTTTGCAAAACCAACTCTTTTTGATGATTTAAAAGAGAACATGACTATTGCCCAAGAGGAAATTTTTGGACCAGTACTTGGTGTTCTTACAATCAATAGTGATGAAGAAGCTTTGAAAATTGCAAGTAATTCAAAGTATGGATTGCATGCAAGTGTTTTTACTCAAGATATAGATAGGGCTTTTCATATGGCTAAAAGTTTACCTTGTGGAACTGTCTCTGTTAATACTTTTTCTGAAGGAGATATTAAAACGCCCTTTGGTGGATACAGACAATCTGGATCTTTAAGTAGAGATCAAGGTACAGAAGCTCTGGACCAATACCTTCAAACCAAGACTATTTGGATTAGTCATTCATAAAAAGATAAATAATATTAGGGATTATAAGTAGATAATTTTCTTTGACTTGCTCAAAAGTTTTAAGTTATGCTAGTTTTTTTAAATTAATCGAGAGGGATATAATGAAAATAATAAAAACTACACTTGTAGCTGGTTTGATTTCTTTATTTGCTACTTTTTCAACATTTGCTGAGAAAGTTAAAATTGGAGATCCAGGTTGGACAGGTGCAACAGCTATTGCAAATTTATTAGCAGCAGTTGTTAATGACAAAATGGGTGGAGAAGCAGAATTAGTTCCAGGAAATAATACTGCAATCTACGCAGCAATTGATAGAAGCAAAGGTGAGATAGAAGTTCACCCTGATATCTGGCTACCTAATCAACAGGCTTATACTAACGATCTAGTTCCTAAAGGAACTCTTAAGTTAAGTTCAAAACCTTACGAAGGAAACCAAGGATATTGTGTGTCTCAACAATTTGCTAAAAAAATGAATATTACAGCAATTGAAGACTTAGCTAGACCAGAAGTTGTTAAAGCAATGGACAGTGACGGAAATGGTAAAGGTGAGTTTTGGATTGGTGCTGATGGATGGGCTTCTGCAAATGTAAACCAAGTAAAACTTAGAGATTACGGTTTATACGATGCAGGCATTGAAGCAATCAGAGCTGCTGAAGCTGTAAAAAATGCAAGAGTGCTTGACTCTATTAAAAAAGGTGAAGGTTATGCATTTTATTGTTACAAGCCACATGCAATTTGGGGAATGGCTGATGTAGTTATGTTAACTGAACCTAAGTTCGATGAAGCAAAATACAAAATGGTTCAGCCTAAAGAAGATGCTGATTGGTACAAAAAATCTTATGTTGCATCAAAAGATGCTCTTAAGCAAATCCAAATCGGTTGGGGAACTTCTTTAGAAGCAAAGTCACCAGCGATTGTTGATTTCTTTAAGAACTTTCAATTGTCAGCAGACGATGTTTCATTAATGGCTTTTCAAATTTCAGTTGAGAAAAAAGATCCAGCTGATGTTGCTAGAACATGGATGAAAAACAATAAGTCTAAAGTTGATGGTTGGTTAGGCCTTTAAGTTAAACTAAATTTTACCCGGCAACCAAATTTGTTGCCGGGTATATTTCTTTAAAAAATTATTAAATTTTCGAACGGATCTGATGGACTCTGCTATAGAAATAAAAAATGTTTGGAAGATTTTTGGCAACACTTCTGTGGAAGCATTAAATGCCATTCAAAATAATCGTATTTCAAAACAAGAAGCTTTAGAAAAATATAATTCAGTAATTGGTGTATCAGATGTCTCTTTTGACGTTAAAAAAGGAGAAATATTTTGTGTAATGGGTCTTTCAGGGAGTGGTAAATCCACTTTAGTGAGACATATTAATAGATTACTAGAACCTACTTCAGGACAAATTTTGATCGATAATGAAGATGTGATGAAGTTTGATCCAAAAAGTTTACAAGATTTAAGGAATAAAAAGATAGGCATGGTTTTTCAAAACTTTGCTCTAATGCCTCACCGATCAGTTTTAGACAATATAGCAATGCCGCTTGAAATAAGAGGTATTAGTAAAAATGATAGATTGGATGCTGCTAATAAGATTTTAGATATTGTGGAACTTCAAGGTTGGGGAAATAAATTTGCCCATGAACTTTCAGGTGGAATGCAACAAAGAGTAGGATTAGCTAGAGCTTTAGCAGCGGATCCTGATGTTTTATTAATGGATGAACCTTTTAGTGCACTAGACCCATTAATAAGAAGACAGCTTCAAGCAGAATTTATCAAACTTTCAAAACAAATGAAAAAGACTACAGTATTTATAACTCATGATTTAGATGAAGCAGTAAGAGTGGGTCATAGAATTGCTATCATGAGAGATGGAAAAGTTATCCAAATAGGAACACCAGAAGAAATAGTAATGAAACCAGCAGATGATTATGTTGCTGATTTTGTAAAAGGAATATCTAGATTAAAAATTATTCAAGCAAAATCTATCATGCAGCCTGTTGAGAAATTTGAAAAAGAATTTGGATTAATATCAAAAAATTTAGAAAGCGTTCATGAAAATGATTTACTAAATAAGTTGATAGAAAAATCTTCTATTAAGGATGAGCCGATATTAGTAATTAATAATGAAAACAAAAATATTGGTATAATAACACAGGCAGACTTATTAAAAGCTGTTGTAGAGGGTAGTGATGGATAATAAAGCAAACAGAAACCCATCAAGAGATGAATTAATTACTGACTTTGTAAAAAGTAATCCAGACTATTATATTAAAGAGTTTAAAAAAATTGGTAGCAAGCCTACTTACTCATTTTCATTTAATTTATTTGCATTCATATTTGGACCAATTTGGTTTGGAATGCGTAATATTTGGAATTGGACTTTAGCTTTTTTAATTATTGAAACTTTTTCAGTAGTACAAATAATCAGAGGTTTATTTGGTAATATTACGGCAGAGGCCATTGCTAAAGTTGAACAAGTAAAAAGCACTATAGCCTTTAGAAATAAACAATTAGAAGCTGCGATAGAAAATAATCCAGACAAAATTGATGTCTTTGAAAGAAACATAAAATCCTTAGAGGATGCTATGCAAGGTTATTTAGATGAAATTACGAGAATAGAAGCTTCAGCAATTTGGATAGCAATTTTTGGTTTTATTTTATTGATAGGAGTTAAAATTGTTCAGGGTGTTTTGGCAAATTCAATTTTAGAAAAGAAATATTCTGAATGGTTATCCGATAAATCTATTCATCCAGGGATGCAGATGAAAAATTACATTTTAAGTGGTGTTTTTACCACTGTTATAATGATTTTTACAGTTATCCATTACAGTTTTCCGGGCTTACTTCAGATAATGGATACGTTCCCAACACATCCTGAAATAAGATTATTTTCAATTAAATGGATAGAAATTGTTTTTGATTATGCCGTTGTTAAAGGAGATTTAATTTTTACAGCTATAACAATTGGTATTAGGTCCGTATTAGATTTCTTAGAATTATTGTTTGTTAAAACTCCTTGGATTGTAATTATAACTGCAATTGTAACTTTAACTGGGTTATCTGCAGGACCCAGGGCTGCAATTTATTCTACAGGATTTTTATGTTACATGGGTTTTTTAGGTTTCTGGGTTAAAGCAATGACTACACTTGCCTTATTAGGAACTGCTGCAGTTTTAAGTATAGCAATTGGAATTCCGCTTGGAATTTTCTGTGCAAGACGACAAAGATTTTATTCATTAATTAGACCGATAATGGATTTCATGCAAACAATGCCAGCTTTTGTATTTATGATTCCAGTAATAGCGTTTTTTGGAACTGGAAAGGTTGCAGCAGTAATTATTACAATGATTTTTGGTGGTACACCTGTTGTAAGACTTACAGTTTTAGGGTTACGTGGAGTGCCAGAAACAATTCGAGAAGCTGCTATCGCATACGGTGCAACTAAATGGTATTTGCTGAGAAAAGTAGATCTGCCACTAGCTACACCTTCAATTTTAGCAGGTGTGAACCAAACAGTAATGTTAAGTTTAGCCATGGTAGTTGTAGCATCCCTAATTGGTGCAAAAGGTTTAGGTCAAGATGTTCTTGAGGCATTGCAATATGCTAATGTTGGACAAGGTATACTTGCGGGTATAGCTATTTTATTTGTTGCATTAATACTTGATAGGGTTGTTCAGGGTAAAAAAAGAGTTTAATAAAACTTAATGGATTATTTAATATTAGGTTTTTTAACTGGGTTAAGTTTAATTCTTGCAATAGGTGCTCAAAATATATTTGTCATAGAACAAGGCTTAAAAAAACAATATATTTTTATTGTATGTTTAATTTGTTCAATTTCAGACTTTTTATTAATTTTTTTAGGAATTTTTTTATTTCAGTATCTGAATCATTTTTTTACTCCAACTATTGAGTTAGTTTTTAATATTTTACTTTTAATATTTTTATTACATTTTATTTGGGGAAAAATTAAAACTAAAGTTTCAGAAACTTCATTTGATGTGGATAGTAAAACTAATAATTTATCTAACATTGTAGTTAAAACTTTAGGTTTTACTTTTCTTAATCCACATGTTTATTCAGACACTGTGTTTTTCCTTGGAAACTTCTCTAAAAGCCTTAGTCAAGTGGATAAGTATTACTTTGGTGCTGGGGCAGCCATTTCTTCATTCCTATTTTTTTTTATAATAGGATATCTTTCAAAATATTTTTCTAAATATCTTAAAAGTGCAACAGTGTGGAAAAGAATAAATTATTTGATTATTCTTTTTATGTCTATTTTGGCTTTAACAGTGCTAATGGAAATTATATAATTTAACTAGAATAACCGTACTTTTTAAGCCTAACGTCGCCTGTTCTTGCATGTGCTTCCATTCCTTCGTATCTAGAAATTCTTGCAGCTGCAGCACCAACTAATTCAGTAGATTCTTTTGTCATTCTTTGAAAACTTAAAGTTTTAACAAACTTACCAACGAATAATCCACCCGTATATCTTCCCGCACCTTTAGTTGGAAGTATATGATTAGTTCCTGAACATTTATCTCCATAAGCAACAGTTGTTTCTTCTCCAATAAATAAAGAACCATAGTTTGTAAGTCTTTTGTGAAACCACTCTAAATTTTCTGTCTGAACTTCTAAGTGTTCTGGAGCATACTCATCACTAATAGTTGCCATTTCTTCATCAGTATCACAAAGGATAACTTCACCATAATCTCTCCACGCTGCATCTGCGTTTGTTCTTGGAACTTCTGGTAGTTCAGCAATTAATTCTGGAACTCTTTTCATTACTTTTTCTGCAAGCTCTTTACTCGTTGTGTATAACCAACAAGGTGAATTATAACCATGCTCAGCTTGACCCACTAAATCTACAGCAACTATCTCAGGGTCAGCTTTAGCGTCAGCAATAATTCCAATCTCAGTAGGACCAGCAAACAAGTCAATACCCACTTTTCCAAATAAAATTCTTTTAGCTTCAGCAACAAATTGATTTCCAGGACCAACGATAATGTCTGCAGGAGGGTTATTAAATAAGCCATTAGTCATTGCTGCAATTGCAGGAACACCACCTAAATTTAAAATTACATCAGCACCACAAAGATCTGCGGTATAAATAATTGTTGGATGTGCACCCACTCCTTCTTTTGGAGGACTACAGGCAATAACGTTTTTTACACCAGCAACCTTTGCTGTTGTTACACTCATAACAGCTGATGCAATGTGTGCATAACGACCTCCTGGTACATAACATCCAGCAGTATTTACAGGTATTAATTTTTGACCAGCAAAAAGTCCATCAGAAAGCTCTACTTCAAAATCTTGACCATAATTTTTTAATTGAGCTTCAGCAAATTTTCTAACTCTTTCATATGAAAATTGAACATCATCTTTTGTTTTTTGATCTAATGTTTTTTTAATTTCTTCAATTCTTTCTTTAGAAACGATGATTTCTCCATCGTACTTATCAAATTTTTTTGTAAGATCGATACAACCTTGTTCTTTTGTAGTTTCGATATTTTTTAATAAATCCTGAACAATTCCAGTTGTTTTAGTATCGTCCGTTGAAGATGTTTTTGGTGATTTTTTTAAGTACGTTATAGCCATTGTTTCCCTCTCTAATTTTGAAGCTTTATTTAAAACATTAATGCCATTATTTCAATGAAGAATTAGTCTAAAGCAACAACAGCTGCAGCAATAGAGGCTAATCTAGCTTGTGCTTCATCAGATCTACTAGTAATTACTATTGGAACTTTACCACCTACTACTACACCAGCTGCACAAGCTCCCATAAAATAAATCATCATTTTAACCAAACTATTTCCGGTTTCAACACTTGGAACTAGCAATACATCTGCATTACCAGCTACAATATTTTTAACACCTTTTATAGCGGCAGATTTTTTTGAAATACTATTATCAAATGCCAAGGGACCAAAAACATCAGCATTTAAATTTTCTTCTTTTGCAAGTTTTGTAATTTCATCTGCATCGATAGAGCTTGGTACACTATCTAAAATTTCTTCTGTTGCTGATAGAACTGCAATTTTGGGCCTTTCAATTCCTATACGGTTTGAAAAATCAATTACATTTCTTAAAATATGCATTTTTGTTTTTACATTGGGTAAAACATTTAAAGCACCATCAGTAATTATAAGTGGCTTGTCATCTTTAGTATTTGTCATATGCCATATGTGACTAAGTCTAGTTTTACCAAGTAAATTGTAATCTCTTTTTAAAATTTCTTTCATTAAGACATCTGTATGAATATGACCCTTAACAATAATTTTTACTTTATCTTGGCTAGCAAGTTTTGCAGCAATAGCAGCAGTATTATTTTCAATAGGTTCATCAATGATTTCAAATTTTGAAATATCCCATTTTAAATCTTCAGCACATTTAAGAATTTCTTTTTTATTCCCTATAAAGATAGGTGTTATTAAATTTTCATTAACAGCATCTTGAACTGAAAGCATTGGTAAAGGCAACCCTGCATTTACGATTGCAGCATTAACACCTTTTTTCTTATGTGCATGATCCAGAAGGTTATTAGGACAAACAATTTCTTTATTTGAAAGCATGAGGTATATTTAGTCTGAATTTTTAAAAAGTATATACTGTAAATTGATAATGATTAAGCCTTTTAAATTAGATATTCCCGATAAAGTACTTCAAGAAATATACACTAAAGTAAAAAATTACCCATGGCATGAAATGCCAGATGATGGTGGCTGGAAATATGGAAGTAATCTTGATTATATGAAAGAGATCTCAAATTATTGGATTAAAGATTTTGATTGGAGAAAACATGAGGCAGAAATAAATCAATTTCCAAATTTCACAACTATTGTAGATGATATCGAAATACATTTTATTCATGAAAAGGGAAGTGGGTCCAACCCAACACCTTTACTTCTTATGCATGGATGGCCTGGATCGGTAATTGAGTTTTTACATATTATAGAAAGACTTGCACACCCTGAAAAATTTGGTGGAAACATTGACGATGCCTTTGATGTAGTGGTCCCATCATTACCTGGTTTTGGTTTTTCTGGGAGACCTTCAAGACCCATGGGACCAAGAAAAATAGCCAATACTTTAAATAAATTGATGACAGAAAACCTTGGTTATAAAAAATATTTAGCACAAGGAGGTGATTGGGGAGCAACTATTGCAAACTGGATTGGTTATGATCATTCAAAATCATGTAAGGCAATTCACATTAATTGTTTAACAATGCGCCACCCTGATGGTCCACAAACAAAACAAGAGGAAGAATGGCAACAAAGATTTAATACAGACCAAATAATGCAGGATGGATATAGAACTCAACAAGCAACTAAACCTCAAACTTTAAGTTATGGAATGATGGACAGTCCTGTTGGAATTGCAGCATGGATTATTGAAAAAATGTACTCATGGTCTGATTTAAAAGATAACAATATTGAAAGTGTTTATTCAAAAGATACACTCTTAGCTAATATTATGGTTTATGTAGTTACAAAAACTTTCAACACAGCTACTTGGATTTATTACGGAAGAAGAGAAGAGGGTGGACGTTTTTTTCCTAAAGATTTTAAAAAAATAGAAATTCCAACAGCTGCAGCAATTTTTCCAGCAGAAATGTCTGAGTGGCCACCAAAATCTTATGTAGATAGAATGTTTAATATTACTCAATGGACAGAGATGCCGAGGGGTGGACATTTTGCAGCCCTTGAGGAACCTGAACTTCTTGTTAATGATCTTGTAAAGTTTTCAAGATCTGTACGATAGTTAGATACTTTGTAAATATTCCAAGTCTTTTAAAACAGCTTTTGAAATATTAATTTCTTTTTTAAGATTACTTTTAAACCTATTAAACTTACTTTGTCCTGGGTAAAGAATTTCTTTAACACCTTTTATCTT
>Ga0209047_1003237_pt1 | contig 10359 bp, 7 predicted proteins | sample SaaInlV_165m_DNA_3_FD_184681 | JGI IMG/M metagenome (GOLD analysis project Ga0209047, IMG submission 184681) | Marine microbial communities from expanding oxygen minimum zones in the Saanich Inlet - Saanich Inlet SI037_S3LV_120m_DNA (SPAdes)... | ecosystem: Environmental > Aquatic > Marine >...
CCACGCCTTGGCCCCATCGGTCTGCACCACCCGTACCCAATAAGGGTGGCATCCAGCCGGTAGCTCCTCCTCCTGAAAACAAAACTCAACCGCACTCCCCACCCCCAAAGGCTCACGCTCGAAAACTACTTGTATATCGATGCCACCGGCCTCCACTACCACCGGCCCCGCGGCGATCTCGCCCAGCGAAACCGTATGTTGCACCACCGGCGTGTCAAAGCTCAGTAGCGCGTCGTCCGGCGCATCCAATTCCAATACCACTCCATCGGCATCCCCCGTCGTCACCGACTGCCAGGTCACCGACTGTTCGCTTGTTTCTGCAATCCCCTCCGACGCCGAATCAAAGGCATAGCCTTCCACTGCCAAAATCTGGCCACGATCAAGCGTTAATCCGCCATCCCAACACACCAGGCGATTCCGCGCGCGAATTCGCTGCCCCGACCAAGCCACCCGCACGCGATCCTCCGCCCGCGCGATCTCTTCCGGATAGCTATACACCTGCTCTAACCCGCGAAAGACATCGACCCGCTCGATCGGCGCGGTCCCCCATACCTTGACTGCAATTTTTGGTGGTCCATCCGCTATAAACTCCGCCCCCATTGGCTGCCCGTCTGCCGTAACTTCCAGGCGGATGCGCTGTCCCGTCGTGCCATAACAACGCCGCGCCTTCAACGCCTTCCACAACCCCTCGCGCGTCAATTCTTCCGCCCAGATACAGGTCAAGCCGCCATAGACCCCAAAGGACCCGCTGCCCGGATGTGCCGCGCCAGGCCGCCCCTTGTGGTCGTCGCTACCGGCTGTAAAACCCACGCGGTAACCCTTCTCTAGCGCTTCGCGCAAAAACCACTCGAACTCCCCCCACTCCGAATACACCTCGACTACCGCTTCCAAACGCGGATCGTGCCAATTCAAATTGGCGTAGCGCCCGCCGACATGCGGCACCAAGAGCGCGTCCACATCGCGCAGAGCGCGGTACAAATCCGTCACGTGCGTGCAATCGCCGTCTACATCCGACTTATCCTCAATCAACACATGGCTCGAACGATGCAATGGCCCGTCATCGCCGGGATAATAGACATTGTGGTCGCCGCCCAAGGGCGTATTGCCCGACCACTCCCAACCGACATAGGCGACAAAACGCCCCGGATCGTTCTGCGCGTTGGCCTGCCCACGAATTTCTTGCCAAACCTCTTGGGTGATCTGGAAATCGTTGCCCTGGTGCCCGACAAAATCGACCAGCGCGCTCTCGCGCGCGAAGCGAAAATACGAGGAGACCGGATTGGTCCCCACCGTCTCTTCGCTTTGTCCGTGCAAATCGCCCCAAAAGGGTTGCACCGCCTGGTGCTCAACCACACATACTAGCGGATTGCCCTGCGCCCGCATATCCCCGGATCGATCCTCCACGCAGGCCCGATACACGCCGACCTCGGGCGCCTTGACACCCTCGAAGCGCTTCACCCCCTGATGCTCGGCCGTGAAACGAAATACCTCCGGCAACCCGATCAGCCCGCCGCCGTCAATATGCACCTCGCCCCCATAGGCCCGGCTCGGATTCCCCCACACATCTTCGGCCTTAACACCAACCCAGGTCTCTTCCCCGGGGGCCGTTTCCGACGGCCCGACAACCACTAGCGTATGCGCCGGACCACTAACAATCTCGACGCTCGGCGAGGGCACCCGCTGGTAAACCCAGGTTCCACACCAATCGACCGCCACGCGAAACTCAAAAGCTTCCTTGCAAAAGGTCTGCGCACGAATGCCCGGACCGCCGCCCGACCGATCACCCAACGTCAACGTTACGGTATCCCCTGCGGCAAGCGAGTCATCGAGCACGTCGATCGTCACGCACAGCCGCCAGGGCCGCACATAGCGCTGCTTCTCGAATTTCGGTCGGAGCGTAACCGGCCCAGTCGTCGAAACCGTGGCATACCCCGGTGCCTGCGGATCGCTAAATTGCGGCGCCTGCCAGTCGCTGACATCGCGCCAGGCGATCTTGATCACCCCGCCGTCGTCGACACCGTAGCGCCCCGCGTGATAGGTTATCCGCCAAGTGCCCGTCTCGCCAGCAACCACCGATCCCTCCGGGTCAATCTCCGCCCAGCCGTAGAGCGCCTCCGCCTCTGTCATCTCGTTATCCTTATCGTTTATAAGCAGACTAAACTGCAAGTAGCAGATTGTAGCCCTGCAACATAATTAAAATGCGAAAGCAATCTTTTACGATCTTATATATTACCCTCTAAGAATAAACAATATACCTGTGATAGTCCGCGAAGAAAACGCCATTTCACCCAAACCCGGCTCTCTCAAAAAGAGAGTATCCATATGGAAAATTAGCGCATTGTTTGTGCTTAGGATGAGGTATTCATTCTGGAAATTGCTTCCGAATCTTGCCGATACCAGACAGGTAAAGAGCATAGCGGTAAACCCCTCTACGGACCCGTTGGCCTATGTGCAGGGCGAAGGTGGATATTGGTGGGCGGAGAATATTCATTTTTTCACCCCGAGGATGCATTGCATTTTCCCAGAAAGCATTTGTGCAAAATCAGGCGGGTGGGTAACAAAGACTAATCTTATTCCACCCCGCAGTCTACTTGCGGCGACCGCGCCTCTCGTGACCAAACATTGCAGGCTTGCATGGTTTCTGCCTGCCCCTACAAACACTATGTTTAACAACATTCTACACGAATTGATGGGCGGTAGCCTCCACTCCTTCTTTCACACATCGTGAGCAAGTCTCTGACGTCAACTGAATACCCCTGAGATGATATTGCTATGATACCAGGACATTCCACTATCAAAAACACGATTACAGCAATTCTGGTTTACAGCACGTTCGCGTGCCTCGGTATGGAAGCAACGGGGGAAACGGGCAACCACATCGTTGTGCGCGTAGACCGAACCACTCGAGACTGGTCAGATCTGGCAATGGGTCCGCCTTCCGCGAGCGATGACGCCGACAGGGCCCAAAACCCGCGCACTGAGTTCCGCTTTGTATCTGGCTACGGGAAGCCACATACCGACGCGGGTTCATCTGGAAACACGCTGCCGAGATTGAACAACGGAAGATTCCCCACCAGCGGCGATGATCCAGCCAACAACACCTGGTTTGATACCAAGGGAAATTCCCGCATCGTGGTGGATCTTGGAAGGAGCATTGCGCTCGCCCGCATCAACGTCTATTCGTGGCATTCAGGTGCGCTTTCCCCACAACGATATTCTCTGTGGGGATCGAATAGTGGGACGACCCCCGATAATGGGACGAGCGATCTCTCCCGGTCATGGAATGAGATTGCCATTGTGGACACTCGTTCCCTCGGCGATGGAGGCAAGCACGGTTCGAGCATCAATTCAGGCGACGGTGCCATCGGCCAGTATCGTTACCTGCTCTTTGAGTTTCCCGCAAATCGCCCCGACTGGAATCGAAGCGGATTCATCTCGGAGATCGATATCTTTGGACAAGGTAGGGCCCTGGCAGAAATCGTAGTCAAGAACCGACGTGCAGGAGTTCAGACGCTGAAGTTTGGAAACATCCTTCACTCAAAACCATTGAAGAACGATACCCCGTTCCTCATTGCGGGGCCGAAGCTATATGAATACGGAGCAATGGACGGGTCCTTCCCGCCAGTGGGCAGGCAGAATGGGGAACAGGGCGGTGTTTGGTGTCATCCCATTAAGCTGCTTGATGCTTTCGAGATCGAAGTTTTGGAGGACGGACAACCCTCCTGGAAATTGGTTGACCCATCGCAATTCGAACACGGGTTCGCAACCGCCACATTCCACTTCGATCAAAACGGTCTAGAGGCGATTCGGCAGGACTTTGTGCCGGAAAAAGAAGCGGCGCTGGTCTCCTCGCTCACTCTTCGCAATGTGACAAACGAGCCACGCAAAGTAACTGTTCGTTTTAGAGGATCCGTGGACATTCGTCCCAGCTACGAATCCCGGCTTCCCAACGGTCCGGACATCATCGAATACCGGGACCGTCTAATCACTGCACTCGATTCGGAGATGGCCGGAAAATGGGGAATGGTCTTTGGTGCCGACCGCTCGCCAGCAAGCCATCGAGTCGAAGACAATGATGGGGTTTTGACTTACCCGTTGAACCTTCCAGTCAACGGAAGCGTTACCCTGCGCTTTGTGATCGTGGGAGAACATCTCACCGGTATCGATGGCGCCAGGTCACGATTTGAATCCATCATTGAGCACGTGCCTAAATTGCTGGCGGACAAAGAGAATCTCTATCGCGAGCAAATCCTCGAAGGCGTGAAATTCTCTTCCTCTGATTCAACAATGAACGATGCCTTCTACAGTGCCAAGGCCAACGTGATGATGTCAGTAATGGATCTCCGGCCTGGTTACCCTGCGCCGTTCCTAGCTGCCGGTTTCCCGATCTATACCTGGTTGTTTGGTTGTGACAGTCTTTACTCGACCGCTGGCGTTACGGCTGGTGGATTTAAAACGGCGTCTCGCCACACTCTGGAATGCCTGCTGCACTTTGCCAGCTTGAACAAGTTTGGAGCACACGAGGTGGCCAGCAATGGAAGACTTTTGGGTTGGGATCATGTGCAAGAAACGCCACAGCTCGTTCTCGCCATTTGGAATCACTATCAGTGGACCGGCGATCGGAGTTTTCTCGAGCAAGCCTACCCGGTCTGTCGGGAGATCATTGCCCACGCGTTGGCGAACGCAGACAAAGATCACGATGGGTATCTCGAGGGAGCCGGCTTGATGGAGCAATCTGGCATGGGACCCGAGCGAATCTCCTCTGTCTGCTACCTCTATGCCGCCTACGAGAGCCTGGCGAACATGGCCGAATCACTGAATGACACCGGTGCAGGAGAAAACCGACGTCGGGCCACCGAGCTACAGCGGAGTTTCAATCGAGACTGGTGGAACTCCAAAGAACAGATGTGGGCGTGCTCGCTGCGAGAGGACGGTTCGCTTACGATGGATAATTTCTGGGCCGTTGTTTTGCCGCAGCAAGTAGGGATTGCGGACCGGGACAAGGCACTCGTCGCACTCGATCGGATTGAGAACGAATGGGTTAACAACGAGTGGGGTTTCGTTGCGCAATGGAAATCAAAGGTCACTGGAGACGGCGTAGGTATTGTGCACAATAATGTATTGGCCCAGACAGCGTTCGCGTACGGAAAACCAGACCTGGGATGGAAGTTAATGAAGCTATCAGCGAAGGCCCCACTTGAGGAACGAATGCTGGGCGCGTTTGATGAGACCACACCCGGAGGGGGAGATCTAATGCAGCTCTGGTCATTCGGACCGTTCTTGGAAAATGTTGTTGTGGGCCTCGCAGGTATCCACCCACAAGCAGGTCCGCACCATATCGATCTGTTCCCACAACTTCCCAGCGGTCTGGACTGGTTCAAGTTGGTCGATTGCGACGTCGGTGATCACAAGATTGCTCTGGAACATCGAAGAACCGACGAAGGCGTCACCACTACCGTCGAACATGTCGAAGGCGGCGCGCCTATTTTTGGCACATTCTGGTTATCTGGCGGAACAACAAAGATCGTCACGTTGAACGGTCGCACCATTACACTGACTAACCGCCGAACAGCGCTCTCATCGATAGAACTGCCTTCTTTAAACTATGAGATCCGTCCAGGCCAGACACTCGTCATCACACGAACTGAAGATCTTACTGCGCCTGAAACTTTCCCCGAAACGAACCAGCGTCCAAAATTCACGAAACAACCCAAAGGCGCGATGAGCCCATGAATCCATCCGCAGTCTCTGTTGCATCACAGATCCCGCACTGGGCGTCTCGTCAACTCGCCGATTACGACGCGCGCGCCCACCCCGGCACGATGTTTGCCGAAGGCGTCGTGCTGGACGTGGGGCAAGGGTATGAACTTCAAGCGGCCGGGCCGGCCGCACCGTAAAAAGAGGTCGCCGAAAGCCGCACACCCGCCAGCACACAGGCCGAACCGCCCCCCAATGGCTTGCCCCAACGCCCTAAAAGGGCTTTTATAATTCCTATACACCTCTTCTAATTCCTCCCATTTTCCCGAACGAATCTTCTGCACTTCTCGCCTGAGGATCATCGTAGCTCTCCTTTCCTTTTTCATGTCTGTAGAGAATTATCTTTGATCGCTCGTATCATTATAATCCTCTAAAACCAGATAAAGACGGAGATCAAATTCGAGCTGATGATAATCGGGTTCCATATATGTACACAGCTGATAAAAGGATTTATCATGCCCTTTCTCTTTGAGATGTGCCAGCTCATGAATAACAACGGATCTAAATAACGGTTCTGGAGTATTTTTTAGACGATCTGCGATGCGAATTTCACTTTTAGACTTCAGTTTCCGACCCTGGACTCTAGACTTCGTAGAATGCAGACCCAATGCGTGATGATCGATCGAGATTCTCTTATCAAATAGCACTCGTGCAATGGGCGGAGAACTTTTCAGGTAGCGCTTTTTTAGCTCTATTACAAAATCATACAATGATTTATCTGATGTGATAGTATTTGAGATAGGATAACGTTTAGATAGTAGTTTCTCTAATTCACCATGCTCTAGCATCGCTTGTACGCGCTCGAGGACATCCTCTGGAGAACCGTCTATATAGCGTAAGTGTGATTTCATAAGGGTGAGCCCAGCAACCGATATTACTTCGCCAGCGCCTCTATCCGCTCCTTTACTTCCCGTCTACCTATCTCTCGCAATGTGAAGAACGCATCCTTATTCTTGCCTCGGGGAGTCCCCTTCCCCTGTTCCCACCGTACGATCGTCTGCGTACTCACCCCTAGTAACCATGCCATCTCGCGCTGAGATAAATTCAATCTTTTGCGGTGAGACTTGATCGAAACGATCGTGATTCTTGCCGATGAACTCTTTTCTTCACCGGTCGGCTGAGCAGCACCCGATGTTTTCTTTGTCGTTTGATATTTCTCCAGTGCCGCAATCTGCTTTTTCTGTTGGGTTACCGTCTTGCTGAGCTCTTGAATACGCTTTCTCAGTGGATCGACTTCTTTTTTTATTTCACTGCGAGAGAGGCGTTTTATCTCATCCTTCAACACACTGGCAATATCAGGCATATAGGTACTCCTTTGAGTTTATGTTTTCCTCCTCCTCGGTCCGTTTTTATATCTACGACTTCGCTGCCCGAAATGCAAGTTTCCCGTGCATGACGTAGCACTCCTAAACGCCATCACTCATAGCAGCTCTTTCACTCTCTCAGCCTCAATCACTCCATCCGTAGCGGGTATCACCCATTCAACGCATAAGGCCTTTACAATAGAATAAGAAGGTACGCCGGGATCGCGTAATCGTCATGCTTGATCGGAAAACGATAGAGCTCCACGATTCATTCCCGATTTCGAGACCTGGTGTCGCTAGCGCAGCGACCCTGCATATCATTTGTGACGAAGAGCGTGGTTTCATCTCGGTTGATCCCAATGCTATCGGGTCGGCCACACCTGAAAGAGCGGCTATCTAAAGGCAGGCACCCCAGCAGGAAAGAGCAGGAAAGAGGGCGATAAGACCCCCATACGGATTGACCTAACCTTCTAAAAGGCCCTTTATAATCCCTATACATCACACCCCGCAGCAGCATCGCCATCCTACCAGATCCGAAAAGGGAATCCACCATGATCGAAGCAGGCCCAGCTGAACCCAGGGTGATTCCACCCCAGCAGAACTTCCCCATCGAGTGGGCGTCTCCCGATGAGCAGGAGCTTCTCGAAGTTTCCTTTTTCCGCTCAACATGTTGCGCGTGCGCGTATAGCTGAGTATGCTATCTCTTTTTTTAGGCGCGATATAACCATAAAAAACCTGCTGCTGGCACTAACGGCTTGCCTCTTCGCCTTTCAATACCACACGCTGGCCAAGCTGTCTGCATTTCATCCAGCTACCAGCCATGTATCGCTGACTCGTTTTTTTTATTCTGTCCGCGAACAAAGCATCTTTGACTATAGCGATGGCCTATTATTAGCCCTGATCTTAAGTCTGGGCCTAGCTATTATTATCGCCGAATGGCAGCACCGGGCTCTCAGCTCGTTTTTGCAAGAATCGCTGCGCAGCGATAAATCGGCTTTGCTGCTCCTCGGCATCGTTTCCCTCGTTTGCGTGCGCTACTATTTTGCGCGCGGTGCACTGCATTGGTCCGGGGATGCGGCACAGCACATCGCCTACGTAGAGATCACCGCGCGGGAGCTCGCCCTCTTCAACTTTCCCACCTGGACCTTTGCCATTGGCAACGGCTCGCCCTACCTACAGAACTACGGCTCCTTATTTTTTTATCTCGCCGGTCTATTTACGCTGGCAGTGCAGGACCTCAACCTCGGCATAAAACTGTGCCTCGTCTTTGCACACGTGCTCTCAGGTCTAGGCATGTTTTTGTTTATCCGCCACCTAACGCATTCGCGGCGCGCCGGCTTTTTTGCAGGCTTGGCTTTTGTCTTATCCTTCTGGCACGTACAGCAAGTCTTAATCATGGGTCGCTTGCCGCTCGCTCTTTTTTATGGGCTATTGCCCTTTGCCTTTTGGGCAATCGAGATGCTGGCGCGCTCAGGATACCGCATCCGCGCCGCCAGCATCGGAGCCATAGCCCTCGCCAGTCTGTTTTTTACCCACCCCGGCTACGCTACCTACGCAGCACTCTCGGCCTCGTTCTACGCCGCCGTGCGCTTGTGGAGTTGGCGCAGAACCGGCGACTGGAGAGAGCGATTCTACAGTGCAGCAGCCCTGCTCGTTGGCGGCGCCATACTTAGCTCCTATATGACGATTGGCATGTGGGCCGAACGCATTTACACCAATATGCACTCGATGCATTTCGGGCTAAAGACCAACATAGAGGCAGTAGATCAAGTCGTGCCGGACCCGAGTTGGCAGCATCTATTCGTCTGGTCTAATTACCGGTTTTGGTTGCTCTACATGGAGAATTTCCACTGGTATGGTGGTTATCTAGGTCTAACGCTCGTGGCCCTGGCACTAGTGGGCTGTGCCGCCGCCTATGGGCTGCGTTCCTCTCGATCGAGCGCTCCCTATGCAGCAGTCGCCCTCTGCTTGTTCTGCGCCGCCTGGGTCGTATTTGCCTATCGTATCCCCCCTGTCAGCATGCTGCACTTATTGCAAAATATGAACGCGGCGCGCTACCTGCTCTTTCTCGTGTTCTTTCTGAGTGCCGCCGCTGGCCTAGGCACTCACGCCCTACGCATTGTTCTGCGCAGGCACCCCCTCTACAGACGACTCTTCGCCCTGCTGCTCGTATTGCTCTTTGCCGACTTGGGCACGACGACCTTCATCCACCCCTATATGGCGTTAGACCGCAATCCTACGGCCTATCCAGCGGAACTCTTTGTCGATGTCCGCGCACAGGCACAAGCCGAAAAAACGGAGCGAGGCCAGCTAGCTCCGTACCGCATACTCTGGCCCAAGGAGGGCAATAATTACCTCAACGTCGCCACTACGTTACATCTGTCGAAAGTGCCAACCGCCGACGCCTTCCACCCCGGTGAGTTGCGCGCACTCGACACCTTCACCCGCCCATTTATCGAACGAGTGCGCCAAGAATTTTCGAGTCTCGGAAAAGTCGAGGATCTCTCTTCGCTGCCAACAGCCGACTACCTGAGGGCGGGATATACCCTGCTTAATGCACGCCACGTAATGCTCACCTTAAACGAGGAGGGAGTCGTATACTTTTTTCTTTACCGCCACCAGTCCCCCATCATTTCGGCACCACAAATCACCCCCTTCGACGGCGAACTCACCCCCTTCGCTCTCATCGATTCTATGGTCATACTTCCCGCTCGTGCCCAGAGCCAGCGCATTCTCGTGCGAGATATTCCGCGCGCCATAGACTTAGGTAATCAGGCGCACATAGAAGTTCTCGATCATCGCGTCTACGGCGAACGAGTCCATTTACAAGTCCGCACCGATCGCCCTTGTTTTGCCCGCCTCGCCTACGCCTATTTTCCGTTCTTAGAGATAACGGTTGATGGCCAACCCGTATCTTTTATGCAAACAACGGGCCGTTTTATCGCCCTCAAACTCGATGCCGGCGAGCACACCATCGCAATTAAAGCCCATATATCGCCCTTGCGCCGCAACCTGCTCATCTTCTCATTGATCGTGCTGATAACGGCCGCAGTCTTAATTCGTCGCGAGCGGCGCTCTGTAGCCATTCCCCCGACCACTTCTTAAATTAGCACCACGACCAATACAAATCCCGTTAGGAGCACTCAATGCACGATCCGCGTTTAGACCACCTCGCCGACACTCTCATACAGCACTCCACAGATCCGTCCAGGCCAGACACTCGTCATCACACGAACTGAAGATCTTACTGCGCCTGAAACTTTCCCCGAAACGAACCAGCGTCCAAAATTCACGAAAC
>Ga0209047_1003243_pt1 | contig 10346 bp, 9 predicted proteins | sample SaaInlV_165m_DNA_3_FD_184681 | JGI IMG/M metagenome (GOLD analysis project Ga0209047, IMG submission 184681) | Marine microbial communities from expanding oxygen minimum zones in the Saanich Inlet - Saanich Inlet SI037_S3LV_120m_DNA (SPAdes)... | ecosystem: Environmental > Aquatic > Marine >...
AGGTAATTGTCGAAGATCAGCTTGCAAAAAATGTACATTAGGTAGTTTACCATATTTTGCATATGCAAAATCAATACTTTCACTAGCATCTAATGCAAGAACTTCAGAATTTTTATTTGTAGAAAGGAATTTTGCACTGTTTCCAATTCCAGTTCCTGCATCAAGGATCATATTTTTAGAAGTTAAAAATTTATTAAAATTTTCTAACGTTTTCCATCCATATCTATCTAAAAACCATTTTCTTTGAAAATCAACCCAATCTTTTTTTTGATGATTTTTATGATGTTTTTGCCATTTGGAACTAAATGCAGTTTCAGTTTTAACAAAATCTTTTGTTTTATCAGTAACAAATCTAGGAATACCTTTTGTAATTTTAAAATTATCCTTACAGTGATCACAAATTATTAATCCTTCAATAATCTCTTCACAGATTTTTTTCTTGATTTTTACATTAATTGAATGTCTACATGTTGGACAAACTAAAAAATCAATTAATTTTTGCTTCAATAAAATAAATTTTAAAATCGGGAATAAAAATTATTCCATTTTAAAAATATCGTTATAAAATGAAATGTATTTGGGAAGTAAAACATCCCATGAATAATTTTTTGTAACAAAGTCAAAAGCATTTTCAGTTAGAGTTTTTATTTTTGAATCATCAATCAATAATGAATTTATTGCTTTAACTAATGCAAAAGGATCTTCTGAAGGAATAATAATTCCAGTCTCATCATGATTTACTATTTCTGGTATTCCACCTACTTTAGTAGCAATTACAGGAATTTTTAGATAATATGCTTCTTTAATTGTTTGAGGAATACTTTCAATTCTAGATGGAATTATTAGAAGAGAAGAACGTTTTAGTTCAACCATAGCTTCTTCCCAAGGAGAATTTGTACAGTAAACAATATTTCCATTAATTTTATCTTCTACAGATTTTAAAATATCAATTCCTTTTTCAAAACTATCTCTACCCAAATAGATAACTTGATTTTTTATTTTAGAAGTTCCTAGAATATTTTTTAATTTTTGAAAATCCAAAGGTGCGGGAAGATGGATTACTTCTAAATTCAATTTCTCTTTGTAATCTGTTTTTACCTTAAGTGAATCAGTTGTTAAAATATCTGCCCATTGTAATACTTGTTTTTCTTTACTAGATATTATTGATGTTAAAGAATTTGAATGGATGAGTCCAATTTGTTCTGAATAAACTCCATGAACTGAAAGGATCTTTTTCTTTGCTTTTATGTATTTCATGATAAATGCAGAAGGAACATTAAATGCATGAACTACATCATAGGATTCTTTTTTCAATAATGCTTTTGTAATTCCAAATAAGGTAAATGATGGATTTTTTAATTTTTTTATAGGTATATGAGGAACATGCATTAGTTCAATATCAAAACCTGATTCTTTTAGCTTCTGAGCAATTCTAAATGCATGCCCTCCTATTCCTCCAGAATAACGTGGTGCAATAAACAATATTTTCATATTAAATAGTAAAAATAATGGGAATTTATTTTTTCATTTATTGTTTCTAATTAAGGAAATTCTATCAAAAAAACGGCGATAGCTACACTCTTTTCATGACTAATAGAAGAAATTGAAAAATGATTTGGTTGATCTTTTAATTTTACTTGAGGTACTTTATTTTCATGAAATGTTTCAATGTCTAAAAAATCAATTTTTTTCTTAATTGCTTTAATTACAGCTTCTTTTAAGGCAAATTTCCCTGCAAAATGGGCATATGGTTCTTTAAATTTCGTACAATAGTTAATCTCACTATTAGTAAAAATTTTTTTATAAAATTCTTCATTTTCAGAGAATTTTTTGGATGAAAATCTATTAACTTCTATAACATCAATTCCAATACCAAATTTTTCGATCATAAATAAAATTCCATACAGAATTATTTATACTCCACCAATATTGAATATTTTAATGGATACAAAAAATGAGGTTAAAAAGATTTTCTTTGATGTTTTTGCAAATCTAAATGATGAAAATTTTAATTTTGATGAGAAACAAGAAGATTATTTAAATTGGGATTCATTTGCACATTTAGAATTAATGACAACTACTGAAACAAAATTCAACATAAAAATTTCACCAGAAGATGCACTTTCAATTAGAACTGCTCAAGAATTATTAGAATTTGTTCAATCACGTACATGACAACCATTATAGATTATTTAGAAAAAAATAAAGAGGATCATCCAAAAAAGATCTTTGTACAAACTGAATCACATAAAATTACTTATGAGGAGATGTACAACAAAGTATGTAATTTTGAATTAGGGTTAAATCAATTTGAAGAAAAATCAATTATATCTATTATGTTTGAAAATTCTATAGAGTTTATTATTTCATATTTGGGAATTATTAAATCAGGTAAAATAGTTCATATAATTTCTCCATCAATTAGTAAAAAAAACTTCATAAAACAAATTGAATCATGCAATCCAAAAATAATTTTATCACTAAGTAAATTCATCAATGAATTTAAAAATGTGAAAAATACAATTAATTTTTTAGATTTTTATGAATTTGAAAAAGAAAATTATGAGAATAGAAAAAATAAAAATTCAGATATTGCATCATTGATCTATACTTCAGGCACAACTTCATCACCAAAAGGTGTACAAATAAAACATTCCAATATCATATTTACAACACAAAATATTGTAAATGTTTTAGAATATAGGAATTTGGATATGGATGTCATTCCATTACCATTATCTCATTCTTTTGGATTAGGATGTTTACATACTAGTCTTTATATTGGTTCAACAATATTTTTACACAAAAATTCTATGAATATATTAAATATTCTCAATTCAATTAAAGAAAATAATGCGACTACATTTGCGGCAGTTCCTGCAACACTTACATCTATTGTAAACAATTTTCCAGAAAAATTTGTTGAAAAATGTTCGGGATTAAGATTAATTATTACAAATAGCACAAAAATTCCTAAAGAAACAATTCATAAGATTTTACATCTACTACCAAATACAAAATTTGCCACATATTATGGATTAACAGAAGCATCAAGATCAACATTTATGATTTTTAATGAAAATGAAAATAAAGAAGAATCCGTTGGAAAAGCAGCACCGGATGTAGAAATAAAAATAATTAAAGAAAAAGATGATTCAAAACAAGGTGAAATATGCATTAGAGGAAAAAATGTAATAGAAAATTATTGGAATTCAGAATTTTCTGAGAATCTTATTGGAGGATGGTTAAAAACTGGAGATTTAGGATATTTAGATACAGATGAATTCTTGTATCTTACTGGACGTAAAGATTACATCATAAATATTTCAGGAGAAAAGGTTAATCCTTTAGAAATTGAAGGAGTTGTAAAAACATTAGAAAATATCGATGAGGTTATTGCGATAGGAATTGATCATCAAGTGTTGGGGCAAGCTATAAAATTATTGGTAAAAATCAAAGTGGGCAAAAATGTGGATTCATCAGATATTCTTGCACATTGTAAAAAAAATTTAGAGAGATTTAAGGTGCCTGTGAAAGTAGAATTTGTGCCTGATTTTCCAAAAAATGAGTATGGTAAAATAATAAGGTTCAGAATTAAAGAAAATAATAATGGAAACAGTTGAAAAAAATAAAATTTCACTTCTTCTTGAATTAAAACCATTCAAAAATAATCAAGAAGAAAAAAATGAAATTTTTGTTGATGCAATGAAAGAAGCAATATTTCATCATATAAAAAATTCAGTGGAATTTAAAAAAATTTGTAAAAATCAAGGATTTGATTTCAAAGAAAATTTTCAATTAGAACAAATTCCATATTTTCCAGTATCAATATTCAAAAAATTTAACTTAATTTCAATACCAGAAAATAATATATTTAAAACAATTTTTTCTAGTGCTACAACTAGTAAAATACCATCAAAAATTATTTTAGATAGAATTACATCAGAACGACAGACTAAAGCACTTGTTTCAATAATGTCTGATTTTCTTCATGAAAAAATGGATTTTTTTATTTTAGATACAAAAGAAACAATTTCATCAATAGATGAAGTAAAATCACGTTCTTCAGCTATTAGAGGATTTTTACCATTTATGAAATCAATTAAATTCACATTGCATGATGATTTGACAATTAATGGTTTAGAATTACAAAATATTAAAGATCAAAATCAATATTGTTTTTTTGGTTTCACTTGGTTGATATATAAAATTATAAAAGAAAATAAGAACAACGAAAACATAAAAAAATATTTATCTAAATTAAAATCACCATATATTTTACATTTAGGAGGATGGAAAAAATTAGCAGATTTGAATATATCACGTGAAGAATTTTATCAAGAAATTTGTGAGTTTTTTAATACTGAAAAAAATAAGATAATGGATATTTATGGAATGACAGAACAATTAGGAACAATATATCCTGATTGTGAATTTGGAAACAAACATGTTTCGGCATACTCTGATATAATTATCAGAAATCCTTTAACTTTAAAAAATGAAGAAATTGGAAAATCAGGATTAATTCAATTAATTTCTCCAATTCCACATAGTTATCCAGGAATTTCAATCCTTTCAGACGATTTTGGACATTTAGAAGGAATAGATGACTGTTCATGTGGTAGAAAAGGAAAATATTTCAGATTTGACAAACGTTCAGAGTCAGCAGATTTGAAAGGGTGTGGAGATACAATTGACTAAGATTTTACTCTCAGAAGGAAGAATTTTAAATCAGGAAACTAAATCTATTCAAAAAATTGTAGATAATGTAAATAATCAAAGACAGTGGCTTCACTCACAACATATTGATGATCTTTTAGAATTCATAGATAAATTAGGACAATATTGGGCAAAAGTATTTTCTAAAGAAATTGGGATTAACTCAAAACATTTGATCTTATATTTATCTAAAAAAAATCTTGGGAAAAAATTAGATATTGCATTACGAGGTGATCATATTGTTCTAGAAAAATTTTTAGATTTTTCGGATCCTGAATTATTGTTTCATGCTCAACCAAGAGGAATAGTAGTGCATTGGATTGCGGGAAATGTAGATATTTTAGGAATTTTTTCAGTAATTCAAGCACTTATCACAAAAAATGTTTCGATAATTAAGGCACCATCAAAATTTGATTTATTGGTAAAACTAATCGAAAGTATCAAGGAAATTGATACTGAAAAAATTCTAGGGAAAGATTTGCTAAAATGTATAGAAATTGTTTACGTAGATAGAAATGATCTAAAAAATCAAGAATTATTATCAAATAATGCAGATATAAGAATTGCATGGGGGGGAGAAGAAGCTGTTAATTCAATTACAACACTTCCCAAATCACCATTTACAGAAGATATCATCTATGGTCCAAAATATTCATACGCAATAATAGATGAAAAATCATTAACAGAAAATTTAGAAAAAATTGCTCAAAGAATAGCAATTGATGTAAGTATGTTTGATCAATATGCTTGTTCATCACCTCACACAGTGTTTGTTGATACAAATAATGAACAAACAATCAATGATTTTACAGAAAAAATTGCAAAATCATTAGATGATGTTAACAGAATTCTTATTCCAAAAAGAGAAATTACTCCAGAAAAATCTTTGGAAATTCTAGATATAAGAACAGAGTATGGAATTACAGGAAATGTTAGATCATCTAAAGGAACTGAGTGGACTGTGATTTCTTCAGATGAAAAAAATCTTGCAAAACCTACTTTTTCCAGAGTAATTCACATAAGAAAGTTAGATAAAGAAAGTTTACAAAAAGAAAATTCTTCACGTAAAATTCAAACTATAGCCATAGTCATGGAACAAGAAAAAAGGTTTGAACTCATAGATAATCTAACTCTTTTAGCAGGAGACAGATGCCCAAATGTTGGAAATATGAGTTTATTTGACTCACCATGGGATGGCATGTTTGGAATGGATAGAATGGTGAGATGGATTACTACCTACAAAAACGAATATAATTAATACTAATTTTATTTTAGAGAAACAATTGTCTGAAAATAAAATCATTATTTTTGGTACTGGTGAATTTGCTCAAGAAATTTTCCTATATCTAAAAAAATTCAGTAAATTTAATGTTATTGCATTTACAATTCATAAAGAATTTATTAAAGACAAAAAATTGTTTGAAAAACCAATAATTCCATTTGAAGAAATAGAAAATCATTTTTCTAATAATGAATCATCAATGTTAATTTGTGTAGGTTTTTCTAAAATGAACAAAAAGAGAGAGAAAATATTTTATGAAGTAAAGAAAAAAGGATATAAATTAGAAAATTTTATTCACCCCTCAAATCATGTTTGGGATGAATTTGAAATTGGTGAAAATTGTATTATTTTAGAAAATAATATTATTCGACCTTATGTAAAAATTGGAAATGATGTAATTATAGAAAATAACAATGTAATTAGTCATCATTCTGTAATTAAAGATCATTGTTACATTACATCACAATCAATTATTGCAGGCCATGTAACAATAGAATCTAATTGTTATTTAGGAATTAATTGTACAATAAGAAACAGGATTAAACTTGAAAAAGAATGCCTCATTGGGGCAGGGGCAGTTATTTTAAAGAATACAAAAGAAAAAGAAGTGTATTCAGCAAATACAGTAAGATTATCAGGTAAAAGTGATGAATTGGATTTCTAAAAATGCAATATGTTTTTCTTAGTCATGATGTAGACTGGAGAAAACAAGGGCCAGGTTCAGAGCATATTTTAGCCAGAAAAGAAAGATTTGATCAACAATTATTTAAAAAAACACCTCTAGAAAAAATGTATTATAATTTTCCTGAATTTATGGAAATTGAAGAAAAATTTGGGACAAAATCAACATTTTTTTTCAGAACTACATATGAAAATGGAAATGTGTTTGACTATGAAGATGAAATTAAATTACTTAACAACGAAAAGTGGGAAATTGGATTACATTTAGATCCATCATCAGTAAACGATATTGAAAAAATTAGTAAAGAAAAAAATATTATTGAAGAAATAGCACATTGTAAAATTTTAGGTAACAGAGTTCATTTTTTAAAGACAGATAAACAATTACAAGAAAAATTAAACAAATTAGGATTTATTTATGATTCTTCAGTTAAAAAAATAAAAGATGATTACAAAGAAGATATAGGATATTACATTCAAGATAAAATTATAGAATTTCCAATTACTATAATGGATGCATATCTTTTTACATATATGAAAATCAAAGAAGAAAAAATAATTTCACTTTTTGATGATGTTTTAGAATATTCTAGAAAAATTAATTCTGAATTTAATATTATTTCACTTCTATGGCATGACAATGTTCTAAAGATGAAAGGAGGAAGAATGTATTCAAAAATTTTAGAGTTTTTATCATCACAAGAAGATGTTGTACTTTGTAATGGAATTGAATTAGTGAAAAAAATTAAATCTAAATAATTATCAAAATTTAAATAATTTATTGATCATTTGGTGAAAAATAATTTTTATTTACTTCATAAATAAATATACCAGTCATAGGTCCAGTTTTTTCATCATAGAAACTTGGAGATGCATAAACTAATTTTAATGGATCATTGTCAGAGTCATATTTAATTTCTTTAGTACTTAATGGAATAAATCCAGGTTGAAAAACACTAGTTTCTTTCTGAAGTGCAATATTATAATGTGTCACTATTTTGAATGGAATCATTTTACCTAACAGTGTTTCATTCCAAAAATAATCAGTGCCAGTAAAAGAATCGGATTCTAAATATTTTTCTTCAGGTAATTCAGCTATACGAATAAACCAGGGTATTTTAGATTCATCACCACCATGAGATAGATAGTATATTTGTTCATCATCATATTGTGCATCTAATCTCTCACCAGCAACAAACACAACAACATAATCAGCATTCATCTTTTGAAGTATTTTCCAACCATCATCAGGGGTACTAAGTAACATATGAGCAATATTTTGAATAATATGACTATTTGTTGTAGAATTATCAGCCAATGATGCTCTTTCAGCTAAGGTTTGAATCCAATATCCATAATCCCACCATGATGCAATAACTGAATTTTCAGGAGTGTTAAGCTTTATCCACTCAAGAGCTTCTAGCCAATCGTTACTAGGCGGATGGTTTGTTGCACCAGTAAGTATTGTTGGAGGAATATCCACACCACTAATCCAATTAGCATTAGCAGGAAAAACAAGTGGAATGATAAACAATGTGAAAATTAATACAACGTATGAAATTTTTAATATGTAAGATCTCTTACTAGATAAATTAATTTTAAAAATTTCTTTACTTAGAACAGATAATGCAATAGAAGCAAGTATAATTAGAGATATGGATGCAAATACTTCTAATCGTATAAATACAGAACTAACATACACACTAGTTATTCCAACAATTAGAACAAAGATTTTCAGGTCATTTTTAATAATAATTTTAGATTGAAATGATTTTTTAGATAAAATAAACCAAGCACCAAGTCCAGAAAAAATCATCAAAATTGAATGAAACATAAAAGATTGTGAAATGTTAGGTGTTGCATGTTCTGCAACAGAATCAGTTAATGGATCCAAAGTTGTTAAAAATGGATTAATTGCATTTAGATATCTAAAACTAGGTAGAGGTAAAATATTTGATTCTTCATTTATTATTAATAAAAATGATCCAATTATAATAATTGAAATTAGTAAAAATAAACTATTTCTTATTTTATTTTTATCCTTACTAATTTTTTGAATAAATATACTACTAATGAGAAATACAGTTGGAATTAGTAATGAAAGACCACCTAAAGAATATACAAAATTTGGTCCAGGTCTTTCAAACATACTTGATATTAAAATGAATGTTACTACAAATAGTGGAACACCCCATAGTAAAAATTTATGATCTTTTCTAACAAACGGTAATGCTAAAATAAATAACCCTATAGGAATTATAAAAAATTGATTTCCACCCCAAGATGACATTCCAAAACTCATTATTATTCCTCCAAAAATAATTTTTGAAATTATGATTTTTTTATTTTTAGAATGCATTGCACTTAAAAATAAATACAATCCTAAAAGACCATAAAAAATTCCTAGGGGTTCAGATTTAAACCAACCAATAGAACCTCTAATAATAATTGGTAGTGATACTGCAAATAGTAAAGAAGCAAATAATCCAGCAGTAGTTCCTGCAAATAATCTTACTAGTGCAAAAATAACAACTACAGTTAACGAACCAATTACTGCTGGAAATAATATAGTGAAATCATATAATGATGAATTTCCTCCAAATATTTGATAACTGATAGCTGCTGTACTATGAAGCATTACTTGAGAAGTTGCTGAGACATCTCGACCATGTGGATACCAGCTTTTATCATCATTCCATTTAAAATATTCAGAGAATCCATTTTCTACAATATACTCAGTAGCACGAAAATTAAAAAATGGATCAAACTCATTTAATTCAAACCCATATCCAGCAGGTTGAGATCTAATTAGAAAAGATGTTGAAAATGCTAAGACCAAAATTCCAATTACAAAGATATGACTTATTTTGAAATTAAAACTACTAATTTGAAACAAACTAGTTTGAGAATTCAATAGTTTAAAAATTAGTTGAACCGTTATTACTCTTTTGAATAAGAAATTCTTCTACATTGTAGCTTGTGATGCATCATGGAACATCTGACTCTTTGCACAGCCAGCAGCAAGTTCATCACCTGCACCACGTCTCATAAGGCCTCTGTATAGACCATCTTCAAGTTTTACACCTTCACGTTCTTCCCATTCCTCTACAGTGATAGAATATTTCTTTTGAATTCTATCTCTATACCATTCTGGAATTACATTAAATGCACAGAACGGAACTATTCTAAGGTCGGGAGTAACATAGTGAATATCACATCTTTGTAATCTTTCTAAATCTTCATTGTATTTGTCTTGAAAGTGCATCATGCCAAGGAATAATCCTTTGACATGCCATGAACCAACTGAATCAAATGATCTCTTCATGAGGATATTACCAAACATTTTAGCTAAATCTAATCCGGCTGGTTGTTTTTTAGAATCAACAAAGCCTTTTAGTTTTCTTACAACTTCAAGCATCGTAAAGTATTTGTTTTTACCAGAACGAATCTCTTCTGCCTTATCTTCAAAGAGTTCTAACATTCCTTGAATATCACAGAATTTAGTTAATGGAACAAATTTCTTTGTATCTGCATCTTCAAAGATGTATGTTCCTGCACCACAAGCAAAGTGAATAGATAATTCATATTTTGGTTTACTTGAGAATGCTTCAATTACATTAGTTAGTGGCATACAACTTGGAACTGGGAACCAATCATCAACAGT
>Ga0209047_1003267_pt1 | contig 10306 bp, 6 predicted proteins | sample SaaInlV_165m_DNA_3_FD_184681 | JGI IMG/M metagenome (GOLD analysis project Ga0209047, IMG submission 184681) | Marine microbial communities from expanding oxygen minimum zones in the Saanich Inlet - Saanich Inlet SI037_S3LV_120m_DNA (SPAdes)... | ecosystem: Environmental > Aquatic > Marine >...
ATGAGTGGGTACGGACGCGTGAGATGCCTGTCGCAAGGGTATACAGAGGGTAATTGCGAAAAATATGGCTTTTTTAAGGGTTCAATTTCATCCATTCAAGTCTTAAGCGTCACCAGATTGGAAACTTCATGCGCCTAAAGCCAACAACCTCAGTTGCCTTATTTTTGATGTTCCTTTTGGTGGCTCAAACTACCTTATTGGCTGTGACAAATGATGTGAATACAACGATGTTAACATCGGAGACGAACGATGAAGATTCTTTTTCTGTTTCCGCTCGGAATGCCCCTTCATGGAGCACACCGGTCTCGCTCGACAGCACAGATAGCGTCGGCGAGATGTCCTCATTAGCGATTGATTCCAATGATAACCTGCATGTGACCTATTTTGACGGCATCAATTTCAATCTTGAGTACATGACCTATGATGGCTCTTCTTGGAGCACACCGGTCTCACTCGACAGCACAGGTATCGTCGGCGAGTATTCCTCATTAGCGGTTGATTCCAATGATAACCTGCACGTGACTTATTATGATTACACCAATGAGAATCTTGAGTACATGACCTATGATGGCTCTTCGTGGAGCACACCGGTCTCGCTCGACAGCACAGGTTACGTCGGCGAGGATTCCTCATTAGCGATTGATTCCAATGATAACCTGCACGTGACCTATTATGCCGACTATCCTTCTTACAATCTTGAGTACATGACCTATGATGGCTTCATGCAGTCATGGAGCACACCGGTCTCGCTCGACAGCACAGATGACGTCGGCCTTGAGTCCTCATTAGCGATTGATTCCAATGATAACCTGCACGTGACCTATCTTGATTATTACCCCAATGCCAATCTTGAGTACATGACCTATGATGGCTCTTCTTGGAGCACACCGGTCTCGCTCGACAGCACAGATGACGTCGGCTTTGATTCCTCATTAGCGATTGATTCCAGTGATAACCTGCACGTGACCTATCTTGACAACACCAATTACAATCTTGAGTACATGACCTATGACGGCTCTTCTTGGAGCACACCGGTCTCAATCGACAGCACAGATGCCGTCGGCTATCAATCCTCATTAGCGATTGATTCCAATGATCACCTGCACGTGACCTATCTTGACTACACCAATGGCAATCTTGAGTACATGACCTATGATGGCTCTTCCTGGAGCACACCGGTCACACTCGACAGCACAGATGACGTCGGCTATGAGTCCTCATTAGCGATTGATTCTAATGATAACCTGCACGTGACCTATCTAGACGCGACCAATGGCAATCTTGAGTACATGACCTATGATTCAGACGGTGATGGAGTTGTTGACGTTGATGATTCCTGCCCAAACGGGAATTCAAACTGGGTCTCTACAGCCACAACCGATTATGACGGTGATGGATGTCAAGATTCTAACGAAGACTTAGATGACGATAACGATGGAATACTCGATGTCAACGATGCATTCCCACTTGACTCCTCTGAATCCGTAGATACAGATAACGACGGAACTGGCGACAATGCCGACACTGATGATGACGGAGATAACGTGACGGATGCAGACGACGCCTTCCCACTTGATCCAACCGAATCCGTAGATACAGACAACGACGGAACTGGCGACAATGCCGATACCGACGATGATGGAGATGACGTGACGGATGCAGAAGATGCTTTCCCACTTGACCCAACCGAATCTGAAGATACGGATAACGACGGAACTGGCGACAATTTCGACACTGACGATGACGGAGATAACGTGACGGATGCAGACGATGCTTTCCCACTCGACTCCTCTGAATCCGTGGATACAGACAACGACGGAACTGGTGATAATGCCGATACCGACGATGATGGAGATAACGTGACGGATGCAGACGACGCCTTCCCACTTGATCCAACCGAATCTGAAGATACGGATAATGACGGAACAGGAAACAATGCCGACACCGACGATGACGGAGATAACGTTCTAGATGCAGACGACGCCTTCCCTCTTGATTCAACTAAATCTAAAGATGCTGTTTCCGACGAGGATTCATCGATTCCAGGCTTTACAGGAATACTGGCAACACTTAGCTTGCTTGGTGCAGCATTTATTCGTCGTAATGAGTGAACGTGATCGTCGATAAGCAGGTTCTGATGTAGAGACCTCTGTAATCGAAAGTTCACACCGTCTCTTGAGGGTTGATACAGAGTACCGACATATCATTCCCATGAAATCGCAAGGGTTCTTGCAAACCCCTCAAGACATTATGGAGGAGTACAATGGTTGTTCAGTCCCCCAGTACACTGCCTACGGGCGCAACAGGCGTCTCACGCGAGGGTGTTGCGTGGGTATTGAGTGAGTGTCGGGTCAAGAGTTATACCACAACTAATATCAGAACACTATATGGTCGAAGTCGAGTGCCCTTCATGCACCAAGACAGTAGACCTTGGCAGTGATTCAAAGGGGACATATGAGTGCCCATATTGCCATGAAGATTTCGAATATGAATCGAGTATTAAAAATAATCTTAGAAATAATCAGAGCCAATTCGGTTACATGATGAATGGGGTGAAAAAAGTAACCGAACCGTTCGAAGGGTACTACCGTTTGGGGGTCCTTCGTGACTTTAATGAAGAAGAAATTGAAGAGATGGAGAGAAGCTTGGCTGAGGAGGAAACCTCGTTTTCCGGCAATCTGTTTGCGGGGATATTGAAATATGTATTATTTCCAATATTGTTCATCCTTTTGATTCCTACAATTTTAAGTCACATTGTGATGAATTTGATTCAACGTTGGTCATACAAATTAGGCGGACATCCAGGCAAAATGCTAACAGAAGTAGACCATCTCTACATTCACCCTGATGGCCGTGTTATAGTGCCACTTAACGCTCTTGCTCCTTTCAGATTTAATATAGAGGGGGAAATGCGAATTGAAACCCATTACTATAATGGTAAATGGCGTTCAGTTTCTATTCTAAAGGGAAGGAAATGCTATTTCTCACTGATAGAAACTTACGAACCATTGTGGCCAGCCTCTGATAGGGAAGAGATTTATCAATTCCTTCGCCGCTTTAATTTGGAAGAATGTGAAAGACGCACTTCCAATTCCCCAAACTGAACTATAATAGTTCAATACAGACTGGCGACATATCATTTCCACGAAATCACGAGGGTTCTATCAAACCCCTCAAGACATTATGGAGAAGTACAATGGGTGTTAACTCCCCCAGTACACTGCCTACCCACTCATGATACGCCTATACAGAGGGTATCGCTAGGGCTCTGAATCAATTTTCTAACTTTATCCAATCTGCTTGAGAGCCAATTGTTCTGTAGAAATTAGTCCCATCTTGAGCGGTGAACCATTCATATCCATTATCGTCTGTTTTCTGCGCTGTATCTTCGATTGAAGGGTAATCACTCTGTGTAACTAATTCTGGAACTTGTTTTTCTGTATCATTCATTTCTTCAACCACCATTTGGGTCTGGTCGAATTCATGATTGTCAATAGAAGAGAGTGGTTGGGCCATAGCCTCAAACTTATCATCTAATTCAGCTCGTAAGCGTTCTAATCGAATTCCTTGGTGAGGACCTAGCATTCGAAGCATAAGCGAGTATTCCCATTTGTAAGCCACTGATTCTAACTCGTCTCGAGTGTTCGCTTCACGAAGCATTGTTTCGTATTTTGCACATCGAGTATTGCGAGTTACAAATCCAAATCCAATCCAAACGAATAGCGGAATACCACCAAACATTCCAATCAAATCCCAAGCACCTAGACCAACAGAAGTTCCGGGAATCACAATCTCGAATGATTCCACTGGCTCTTCAGCAGAATTGAATGGGTCAGTACCTAGCCGAATTTCATCAGTATCCGCCCAACCATCATTGTCATCATCAACGTCAGCATTGTCGCCTTCGCCATCACCGTCATTGTCCAAACACTCTTGAGAGTTGGAAGGGAAAGCATCGTCTTCATCCAGACAACCATCGGCATCTAAATCACCAGGAGATGGTAGTTTCGGTAAGATGTCGATGCTGTCATTGTATCCATCGTTGTCGAAGTCATTGAGGTATGGATCTGCGTCAGTACCGTTCAGATTGTCACCCAATCCGTCACCGTCATCGTCTACCCATTGAGTAGGGTTTTGCGGGAATTGGTCATACAACCTTCCAGTTGGATTATCTCCATAACCATCACCATCTGCATCAGACCACTGGGTTGAATCAGTAATGAATGCATCAGGATTTGTACCATTGGGGTTATCGCCGTAACTATCTCCATCGATATCTGACCATTGAGTGCTGTCATTGGGGAACTTGTCTGCCCCAACTCCTGTTGGGTTATCGCCTGAGCCATCGCCATCAGAATCTGTTTGCTGTGATGGATCTAATGGGAAATCATCATCAGAATCCTCAACTCCATCATTATCAGTATCTAGCCATTTTGATTTGTCATTAGGGAATTTGTCATTTATGTCGCTATATCCGTCGCCATCAGAATCAAGACACCCGTAAATATCTCTAGTTGAATTTCCATATGTTTCAACACAAGAATCTGGGGTAGGACCAGTTGGATTATCACCATATCCGTCGCCGTCATTATCCAACCATTGGCCTGGAAGGAACGGGAATTCATCTATTGAATCCTCAACCCCATCGCTATCGCTGTCTGAATGAGCAGATGCATCGTTAGGGAAATCATCGCCAGAATCACTGTATCCATCACCATCTGAATCTGGGCAACCATATACGTCTCTAAAGCTTGTACCATATTCAGATTGACAGGAATCGATATTGTCTCCATAACCATCTTGATCTGTATCTGGGCAACCTAGTAAAGAGCCAAACGAAGAATCTCCCGCTTGTTTTGGACAAGCATCTGCGCTGTCAGTAACTCCATCATTGTCGTCATCTATGTCTTCATTAGCATCGTAACAACCATCAGAATCACCGTCATTTTCAGTAGTAGGTATCCACCCAATCTTACCAGTAGAGCAACTATCCAAATTGTCATTGATGCCATCGTTGTCATCATCATCGTCTTCTATCGAATCCTTACAACCATCGCTATCGTGGTCTGTATTGGATGAAGATTGCCAGGTATTTGGATAGGTTTGACACTGGTCATTCACATCAAATACGCCATCATTATCATCATCAGAGTCCTCAACGGAATCTCCACAGCCATCAGAATCTGTATCATTTGTTGCAACATCAGAATTATTCACACTCTTAATACAATTATCGTTTATGTCTAGAATGTTATCATTGTCATCATCGTAGTCTTCAGTGGAATCTCTACATCCGTCTCCATCATAATCTGTAATGGGTGTAGAAGTGAATGAGTTTGCAGGAGAATCGCAATTATCTAATGAGTCGTCTATTCCATCATTGTCATTGTCTAAATCCTCACTAAAGTGACAACCATCAGAATCGCCGTCTGTAGAAGAACCTGGTGTCCAGTCCATCATTCCTCTGGGGCAGTTATCGTTGACATCGAGATAACCGTCATTGTCGTCATCAGAATCAATATTGTCTGCTTGATTATCTTGGTCATAATCATCTTGTAAGTAAAATATTCCAAGACCATCTCCACCTGCCATTGAACCTGAACCATAATTTACATTTTCTGGATTTGTAATGATTATAGCTCTTTCATCTATATTGAAATCACCGAAATCGGCATTCGATATAGTGTAAACATGATTGAAATTATTCTGCCTATCTAATTTAACTAATGTGATTGCAGTAGAAGCAGAATATTGTCCATTCAAGTACGATACTCCTTGCATCACTAAAAAAGCGTCATTGCCGCTAGAATCAGAATTACCACACCCATGAACTGTTCCAGAACCAAGAAGCGATGCATGGCTGATATAATCTCCAGTGCTTGAGTTAATTCTAACTATTCCTATCGACCCCATGTTCAAACTTGCTTGATTCAAAACAAAACCTTGACTATAGGAATGAGTTGATCCACAGAATATCAAATCATTATCTGTAAGTAATATTTCATTTCCGTCAATAGGATAAAAACCCATTCTTTTTTTCCAATTCTCTTGCCCTGTTGAAATATTCAGAGACATTGTCAAGGCTGATTGACCGAAAGAATAGGAACTCGAATATCTGTAAAACTCAGTGGCATTATTTACGTCCACAGTACCAATCCAACCACAACTAGATATTGTGCTCCAAAATGTGGATACATATGTGTTGTTGTTCCCAGTTGATATGGAATATGGGGTTGATAAAGGACTGTTACTACTATGATATCCTGTTGAACAGGCCGTTGAAGCGCCTTGCATTAACAAGCGAGGATGTGTCCATTCTATTGTATCATTAGTGAATTTTTGTGTAATTACTAAAAGATATGTTGTTGTATAGCCATGACTTCTATCACCGATAACGGTGATGTTTTGAAAGTCTGTAGAATTTGTGAAATTGAAATGTTTTGTTCCTGCACTAGGTCCTGCAACAATCCCACCTTGAAACCAACATGTTCGTTGTAATATATTACTATAATCAGATACAGCAACTATCGAATTGAGCTTACAGGTGTATGTAGAAGTGTCTCCCATAACTGTTGAAGGGGTGAAATAACCTGGCCACTTATTGGAAATAGTATTCGTTGTGTTTGAAGACAAAATGCCGTCTTGATTAAAAACATAGACTCCAGGTCCACTATAATTTCTAACAGGGCTCTGAATTGGCCAAATTACGTTCATTGCATTTTGTCCTGTCCCAGCAGTTAGTGTAGATATATGCAATGAATTCTCAAAGGTATCAAAATGTAATTCTGTAGTTGCATAAATATGGGCTATTAAAGTGTTAGATGAGTAATTAATTATCAATAAACTATGAGTACATTGTGCATAAGTAAGTGAAGAAGGGCAAACCTGATTTCCGTTGAATTGCGGACCTGCCCCTCCATTCCATATTGTCTGTTGCATAACAATCAAAGAATTTCCAAATTCTTTACTATCTCCTTTATGATCCTCATACTGAAAAGAACGTGCTGACATAGATACAAAGGATGTATCATTTACCCCCTGTGGGCTATTTATCTGAGATCTACTCTCTGTTTGAAAGTCACTTAATCGATCAACTTCTGGTAAAACTGACGCTATTTGAAATAGGAAAATCAAAATCATACCTGTCGCTAATTTAGCCTTCATGTAGGTCGGTTGTTGACTGGCCATAAAATATAATCGGAAAAGGAGCAAAACGGCCTTTCCAGTACATACTAACGACATATCATTTCCATGAAGTTGCGTGGGTTTCCTCAGACCCCTCAAGACATTGTGAAGGAGTACAATGGGTGTTTAGTCCCCCAATACACTCGCTAGCGTCTGTATCGACCCACTGGATCCCCTTTGTACCGGAAAGAAAAATGCAAAGGGGTTTCGGATGACCCCTTACAACTTATCCGAATCGATTTGTACATGGGCGCCTTCAAAGTTGGAACTATCTCTAAATTTTGAATATAAAGCCAAACCCAATAGTATAACTGGTAATGAAAAGAAACATAAGAAGATTGATGGTAATTGATTATCTACCATCTCGTTTTCATTTGGATTTCCAGGATTATATGAGATCATTACAGCATCACCAATGTCATAACTTTCACAGTTTTGTTCATCCCCTCCTCCACCGCGGGAATGACATTCATCGCTTCCGTTAAATGTTTCACCATCTACCTTGAATGTGTATTGATATTCAGTTAGTTCCGAATCAGTAGAATATGAAGAAATAATCTCACCTTCGGTTTCCTCCCAACCACTCACTCCCATGTAGACGAAAACCAGTACAAGAAAAGCTACAGTGAAAATCACCATGAATATAGGTAGTACTATTTTTTCTAATTTTTTTTGAGTCAAACGTTGACTAGTTTCCCTTGGGTTATTCATTTGTTTTAACAATCCTCGTTTTAGATTTGTGTCATTTAAGGCCAGGCTAGTTGAACTTTCATACTCAAAATCGCCCTCACAGTATGGACACTCATAAGTCCCTGTTGAATCACTGCCTAGGTCTACTGTCTCGGAGCATAACGGGCACTCAACCTCGACCATATTTCTCAGCGAGAATTAGCTATGTATAATCCTTAGCCCGGCACGAGTGGTATGATTTGAATTGTTAGGAGACCCTCTGTATTCCCACTGTATACCCGTCCATACCGAGGGTAGTGTCTGACAAGACCCACTGCGAGCCCTCTAATTTACCAACTTCTGAACAATGGGTATTCGGATAGACCCTTTGATAAGTCCCTAAAACGATTATATCATCGATTAGTCGAAAATGATGTCTACTAAACATCAAGACTCCGACTTAGAGAATTCCGCTGAAATAATACAATGATCAGAGACTGCGATTTGACAATCGGTTGAGTAAGATTTCAGATACTCACTAGATTCAATATCTTCCAATATTATTCGATCATAAGCACATGAACGTGATTCGGCAGTATTTGTCTTGATATTATCAGGTATAATCCAAATATAATCTTCATTTCTAATATCAAGTTCATCGAGGTCTGAAGATGTTGCATAATCACAACCAGCATTCAAATCACCGAGTAAAATGAAATCATCCTCATTTGGATATTGAAATTTAGCCCACTCGAAAACTTTCTCCAATGATGAAATCTCATTCAATGCGTCGTCTGGCTTCACATGTAATGTAATAAGCACAAAAGTATAATCTGATTTTAATGATTGAAATTGTCCTGCGAATGGTTCTCTTGCAAAATCGCAGTCTGTATTTGGATAATGTTGATAGTTCCCGAGGGGTTTTAAAATTGAAATATCATAATAAAAGGCGTACTGTTCTGAGATTTGAGAACTTGACTTTTCCTCGCAAAAACTTCCAGTACGGTTAGACAGAATCATACCATATTCAGAAATTTCAGAAATTTCTTCTTGCAAGAGATAGGGGGCTATATACTGATTATCTTTGATTTCTTGGACCGCAATAATATCGTAATTACTAATCTTCTCGGCCATTTCACCTCGTATCGTATCATTTTCTGCCGAGGAACGACCAAACCGATTTAGATTCCATGATGCAATTTCAATTGGACATGTATCATCTCTATCATCACGATTTTCTGACGAACAGTTTAGCGGTGGAGTCTGATTATTCATGACAATAGAAAGAGATGCGATTATTAGTATTACGATCAAAGCAACAGAAACCACACCAACGCCGGTAAGAAGCTGTAATTTTTGGTCTCGCTGGAGATTTGAATATTTATTTTTGAGAACTAGACTGAACTCTCCACATTTATTTCTGGAGTTTAGAGCGATCTGCTTCAATCTAAGTGATATAATTTGAAATACCTCAGGATTCCTTTTTGAGATTTCAACAAAATCATGAGGTCTGGCTCCTTTCTCCAAAGCAGAGATTTGTTTTTCAGTTGCAGTCCATTCCCCATCAATAAATTTCCAGTATCCATCCGAACTAATAGATGGGTCAGACATACTCTCTCGTATCAGTTCAATTTAACCAATCCTTCGGTGCTAGAGCAAAGGGGGCCCCACTGCCAAGACGGGTTGGCAGTCCCTAGCGAATATAATGCAGGCGATAAATAGGGCCCCTGCCCGAATAGTGAACAATAATGTTATACCGAATTCATCCATCGAAGAATCATGGCAGCACCTAGCATTTCAATCGGCGCCGTGTTGGGTTTACTTGTGGGAGTTTTCATTGGAGCCTATTTCATTTGGAAAGTACTCAAAGAAGAGTGAATCTATTCGTATAGACCCTGCAAATTATCTGTATATGGTAATTGGATAGATCGGTTTATGCATTTGAAAGGAATCGCTTGTTTATGAGAATGAGTAAGGCCTGTCCTGAATGTAATCCCCTAATGTCGTTTGTCAAATCCCAATGCAAATGCTTGGATTGATGCGGATTGAACACTGGATGTGCCGTGATTGTGGTCTGATGATGCAATACAAGAGTAAACGCAAGAAGGATGGAAAATTTTGAACGCAAGGGCCCCCATATGCATGTATGCGTCATTGTGACTACCCTTTCAACTGTTAAGAATACACAAAGGGTATTGGAGCAGACCGAAGTATTGGTTAAGCCAAACCCATAGCACGAATCACAGCAGAGCCGGTCTTGTCGAAGGGCATAATGATTAGGTTTGATTTTACGGTGGAATAATGGCACGAATCAATCCTTTGGCTTTCGCAGCAAATATTGTTCGGAATATTCCAATACATCTCTCCATTTTTCGTCTACGCCTTCGCAACCGTTATTCACGCACTTCGATTATTGAGGAAGGCGGTCCAACTCTTTCATTGACAACGCATG